>FKKE01000454.1_pt1 | contig 131996 bp, 117 predicted proteins | sample 1106331 | NCBI WGS metagenome assembly FKKE01 (sample SAMEA3931202, study PRJEB13176) | freshwater metagenome | biome: Drinking water system; feature: drinking water; material: freshwater | place: China | collected 2013-02-06 | reverse complement strand
TTGGTGGCGTCGGCCCGGTCGATGGCCATGCGGACGCGGGAGGCCTGCCAATTGTCGAAGGAGCAGGCGACCCGCTGCAAGCCGACCCGGAGGCGAAATTCCTTGCTCTTGTCGAAAATGTAGTCGCCGTAGGCATCCCGCATGGAGACGGCATGGGTATTGCCGCTGATGTTGCTGGCCAGGTCCGGCTGGATGAAGAAGGCCACGTGTTCGGAGACTTGTCCGGTCACGACCCAGCGGATACGACGGAAGAAGAAGCCCGGTTGTGCGCCGCCCGCCGTCGTGCCCACGGAGTTGTCGTGGTAGGTTCTGAACAGCGTGTTGTTGACCTGATTGTAGCGAAACATGCCGTAGCCGAACATCGTGATCCGTTCGTACCAGCGCGGGCTGCCGGTGAACTCGGCCACGACCGAGCGCTCGTTCGTGAGCCGTTCTTGCTCGGCCTTGATCCGGATCCAGTCGTCCATGTTGATGATGCCCTTTTCGAGCAGCAAGTCCTCCAGGGGCGTGCTCTCGATGCTTTTCTCGCCCTGTTGGAGCATGCCGCCCGGCGCCAAGGGTCCGGGATCGGGGCCAGAAGGAGTGACCTGGTGCGTGCCCTCCTGTTGCGCTGTCTGTGTTTGGGCCAGGCCGGATTCCGCTTGCAGGCCGAGCCAGCCCAGCCCGAGCAGCCATACCAGGATCGTCGCGAACCGCTGCCGCTTCATTCGATGCCCTCCTCCGTTGGTCGGTGTGTGTTCATTCGATGGCCCGACAGGCTGCTCCCATCGTTGCGGTGTCTAGGAATACGCGATCCTTGTCACGGGGCCGTGACTGCTTTGTTACAAGTTTGTAAATCTTGGCCGGCTTCTTAGGGGGCCGCGCAGAAAATTCGAAAAGAACCGGATGCGGGAATTAACCGAGCGGTAACGCGAGCATGATACGGGCGCAACAAGAAGCGGGTAGCCTCTGGCTGCAACGTATGGATGTCGTACAAATCATCGACGACGAGCCGGATCACGCACGGCTGTTGGACCTGGCGCTGCGCCAGGCTCGCTATCGAACGAACGTGGCGGCCGACGGCGAACTGGGGCTGCACGACGTGTTCAGGCTCCGCCCCATCGTGGTCTTGTTGGATGTCATGCTGCCCGGTACGGACGGGCACGAAGTCTGCCGGCGGATCAAGGCGGATGGCCGCACCAGCACCATCCCCGTCATCATGATGTCCGCGCTCGGGACGGTGGAGCACCGCCTCAAGGGGTTCGAGTTGGGAGCGGACGATTACGTGGTCAAGCCGTTCAGCCCGAAGGAAGTGGTGGCACGGGTGCAGGCGCTCGTCCGCCGTGCCTACCGACAAGACATGCAGGCGGAAACCTATCTGGACGGCCGGATGGTATTCGGGGAGGGGTGGCGGACGGTGTCGCTCCGCGGGATGACAATCGACTTGTCCGACCGCGAGGCGGCGCTCCTCCGGCGGTTGGCCCTGAGGGAAGGCCGGATCGTGTCACGAGACATGTTGATGACGGCGCTGTGGGGGATGCCGGACCCTGTGTACGTGCACACGCTCGACCGCTTGGCCCTGTCGCTCGATCGGAAGCTGGCCGGAGGGGGCTATCGGGTGCAGTCGATCCCCGGAGTCGGGTATAAGCTCGCTTGCCCGGCGAACGCCATTTAAGTATCGCCCGTAGGGTGCCGATATGTATGTGAAGGACACCATGAGTCTCGAAGTCATCCAGATCATCGAAGACGACTTGACGCAGGCGCGTCTGCTGGACGTGGCGTTGCGGAAAGCCGCGTTTCGCACCAATGTGGCTCATGACGGTCAGGTGGGCGTTCGGGACGTGCAACGGCTCCGTCCCGAGTTGGTCCTGCTCGATCTCATGCTGCCGGGCCTGGACGGCCAGGGCGTCTGCCGGCTGCTCAAGAGCGATCCCGCGACCCGCAACATTCCCATCATCATGATGACGGCCTTGGGCGATGAGGCCCATCGCGTGGCCGGGTTGGAGGCGGGTGCCGACGACTATCTCGTCAAGCCGGTCGGGGAACAGGAACTGGTGGCCCGCATCAAGGCCGTCTTGCGCCGCATACGGCCGCCGATCGACGAGCCTCTAGCCGAATCGAACGGCGAATTGCGGCTCGAACAAGACCGCTACGACGCCGTGTTTCGGGGCAAGCCCGTCACCCTGTCGGGCAAGGAATGGCGCCTGCTGCGCCGCCTCGTCCGGTCGGCCGGGTCGGTCGTTCCGCGGGAAGAATTAGCCACCTTGATCTGGGGCGAAGACGGGCTCATCCACGAGCATGAATTGGACCGCCTGGTCGGCGCACTCAGCGCCAAACTGACGAACGAGCAGGCCCGTACGGACGGCATCTTGCCGGTGCCGGGGACCGGCTATCGACTGGCCGCCGCTTCAATCTAGCCCGCTAGAAACCGCTTGATTCGCTCTCCAATTTCGTCCCTGACGCGGCGGAAGACCTCCGCCCGTTGCGCGGGCGTGCCGACCGCCTCGGCCGGGTCCTCGAAGCTCCAGTGCAAGAGAGTGGCGGCGCCGGGGAACGTCGGACAGGCGTCTTTCGCGTTGTCGCAGACCGTAATGACGTAGTCGAACCGTTCGCCGAGGAATCGGTCGACGTGCTTCGACCGGTGCGCGGCGATATCCACGCCGATCTCGTACATGGCGGCGACGGCGGCCGGGTTGAGCGTGGACGGTGTGGTACCTGCGCTGGCCACATCGAAGCGGTCCCCGGCCAGATGTCGGAGCCATCCTTCCGCCATCTGGCTGCGGCAGGAATTCCCCGTACACAAAAACAGGACCCGTTCCTTTTTCAACCTTTCACCCTTCACTGTTCACCTCTCACGCATTTGCCGGGAACCAGTGCCGCGTCCGGTTGCAGACCGCGCAGACCGAGAGCATGACGGGCACCTCGACCAGCACGCCCACCACGGTGGCTAGGGCCGCCCCAGAGCCGGGGCCGTAGAGGGCGATGGCGGTGGCGACGGCCAGCTCGAAGAAGTTGCTGGCGCCGATCAGCGCGCCCGGCGCGGCGATCGTGTAGGGCACGCGCAGGACTTTCATGAGGCCGTAGGCCAGCGACGAGTTGAAGTAGACCTGGAGCAAGATCGGGACGGCGATCAGGGCCACGTGGAAGGTGCGCCCCGTGAGGTTGTCCGCCTGAAAGGCGAAAATCAGGACCAGCGTGGCCAGCAGGGCGGCGATCGTGACGGGCGCGAAGCGCGGCAGCAGGCTGTCCTCGAACCAGCGCCGGCCTCGCCGGCGGATGAACCAGGAGCGGAGCGCCGTCCCGACGGCCAGGGGAATGACGATGAAGCAGGCGACCGAGTAGAACAGCACCAGCCAGGGCACGGTCAGCGAGGAGGCCCCGCTGACCAGGAAGCCGACCAAGGGGGCGAAGAGGAGCAGCATGAGCAGGTCGTTCACCGACACCTGGACCAGCGTGTAGGCCGGATCGCCGTCGGTCAGGTAGCTCCAGACGAAGACCATGGCGGTGCAGGGGGCGGCGGCCAGGATGATCGCCCCGGCGATGTAGTGGTCCGCGTCCGCCGGCGCGATCCAGGCCGCGAACAGATGGCGGAAAAAGAGCCAGGCGAGAAAGGCCATGGAAAAGGGCTTCACCAGCCAGTTGACGAGAAGGGTCACGGCCAGTCCCTTCGGCCGCGTGCCGACGTTGCGGACCGAAGCAAAATCGACTTTCATCATCATCGGGACGATCATGAGCCAGATCAGGATCGCCATGGGGACGTTGACCTGGCTGCCGGTTCCCAGCTCGAGCGACCGCAGGGAGTCCACCAGGCCTGGCAGGAGCTTTCCGATCGCCACCCCCGCCACCATGCAGAGCGCGACCCAGAGGGTCAGGTAGCGCTCGAACGGGTTGAGGCGTTTTTCGCTCGATGACGACAGGACATGCGGCGGTGTGATTTCCATAGGGTTCCTCCGGACCTCTTCATGATTCTTTGCATCAATGAATCTTGATGGTTTAGGCCAAAAAAAGAGCTAGCGGCAACGTGGGGAAGCCTGGCGATCGCCGGTTCCCTTGTTTTTGCAGGATGAGAGCCAGTCTCGGATCTCGTCCAGGGTACTCTCGTCCAACGAGTAGTAGATCCACCGGCCTTCCCGCCGGTCCGTGACGAGGCCGGCATCCTTGAGCGTTTTCAGGTGGAACGACAAGCGGGATTGCCCGGCCTGCAGGTGGTCGGTCAGGTCGCACACGCACTGTTCGCCGTCGAGCAATCGTTCCACGATCTTGAGGCGCGTTTCGTCCGCCAGCGCGTGAAACCATCGGGCGGTTGTGGCGAGGGCAGGTGGCGTCTTGGTAGCCATCGTAGTCGTTGCGGTCTCAATACATCAATTAAACTTGATTAGTCAAGCCCTTTCCCGGGAGGCTGCCGCCTCGCTGCGCGAGGGGCGGTCGTCGGTCCGGACGGATTGCGCCGGTGGAGACGGCCGGCGATGAGCGCGTCCAGATGGGCCAGCAATGTCTCGGGAATATGCCAGGCCCTGGCTCTGGCGCGACGCCGGTCGGCGACGATCAGTTTTGTGGAGCGCAGGTCGAGCTTCTGGGCCAGTCGGCGGAATTGGCACAGGTCCTCGTAGGCGCCCAAGCGGTCCTGGAGGCGCTTGAGCCAGTGGACGAGGCGGGGATTGCCGGCGCCCTGGCCGACGGCCCATTCTTCCTGGTAGCGGATGGCCTTCACCATGAGGCGGAGCTTGTGGAGTCTCTTGCGCCGGGGATCGCGGGCGGCCTTGCGGGCCTGCTTGCGCAGAGGGCCACTGTATTGCCGTCGCAATACCGCCAGGCGTCCTTCGAGCCAGTCGGTATGCGACGGCGTGGGAGGGAGCGCGTGGCGTTCGGCGAGAGCGGCAATGTCGGCATAGGCCTTGTCGCGCGCGAGCGCCGTGCGGACGGCGGCGATTTCCGCCAGGACGGTGCGGCGGTCGGCGGCGGGAGCCCCCTGTTCGGCCAGGTAGGCGGCGAAGACTTGCAAGGCTCTCAACCGGCTGAGGCGCGAAACGCAGTCGGCGATGAGGCAGGCGTTGGCCCGTTCGCCGACCAGTTCGAGGTAGGCCTGCAACCGGCGCAAGTGAGTACGAGCGCGATGTACCGTTTCCGGGTTGCGGCTCCCGGCAGAGAGTCGTGACAGCGCGCGAAGCGCGGTTGCGCGATAGTGGGCGGCCAAGTCCTGCACGGGCGTGACGGGCCTTGTGCGTGAGTCGGACAACGGCGCGGATCGCGAGGATGTGGGTGAGGGCATGGGGATGGTAAACTGACGCGGACGGTCGAAGGTGTCAAGCCTGCCATTGGCCCGGCGCCGATCACGAGCAGTACGAGAGGGGGCGACATGGACATCGTGTTGTTTCGACATGGGATCGCCGTCGAGCCCGACGAGTGGAAAGGCGGCGACGACGAGCGCCCCTTGACGCCCAAGGGAGCGGCGAAGACCCGGCAGGCCGCAGTCGGTCTCAAGGCCCTGGGGATCGAGCCGACGCACATCTGGGCCAGTCCTCTGGTCCGGGCCCAAGAAACGGCCAAGCTCTTACGCGAGGCGTTCAAGTGGAAGGGGGACGTGCGGGTGTGCGAGGAGCTTCGGCCCGAAGCCTCTCCCGATTCGCTCCTCGGCCTGTTGAGCGATCTGCCGGGTGACGTTGTAGTGCTGTGTGTCGGCCACGAGCCGCACTTGAGCGGCGCGGCGGGCCTCATGCTGTGCGGAAAGCCGGTGTCGGGGCTGGCCTTCAAAAAAGCGGGAGCGGCTTGCATCCGCTACGAACGGACGCCGAAGGCCGGTCATGGCGCGTTGCGGTGGTGGATGACACCGGCGCAGCTCAAGCTGTGCCGGCGGGCGTGACCGCCGAAGCATCCTCCGCGGGGGCTCGTTCGGCCGGCGTGCCGCCCGGGTCGGCGGGTTTCTTGGGCTTGCGGCCGCTTTTCAGCAAGGGCTCGATCTTGGCGCGCAGGGCTTCTTGAATTTCCTCCGGCGGCTTTCGCGCATCCACGACCTCGAACGAGAATTCCTCCGCCATCTTGTCGAACTCTTCGATCAGCAGCGACTGGTATTTCTTGAAGCTGTCGTAGAGGTCCGCGCCCAGCCGAAGGTCCATGCCGGATTCCCAGAAATTCATGCCGTTGCTCTCGATGACGCGAAGCGCGAGCGTATCCACGTCGATGCGCAGATAACAGACCAGATCGGGGACGATGGCGAAGCCGAGCACGTCGCGAATCCAGGTCCGGTCGCCGGAGCGCACGGTGTCGCGGGCGAAGGCCGTGTAGATGTAGCGGTCGGCCAGCACGATGAAGCCGGACCGTAGCGCCGGAATGATCTGGTGTTCCAGCCGGTCGGCGAAATCCGTGGCGTAGAGCAGGCTGAAGGACCAGCGGTCGAGGATGTTGCCCTGCTTGGCGGCCTCGATGGTCTTGGACACCAGGCTGGAACGGGTCCAGCCGGTGGTGATGACCCCGTAGCCCTGGATCTCCAGCCATTCCTGCAATTGGTCGATGTGCGTGGACCGGCCGACGCCGTCGGTGCCTTCGATGACGATCAGCTTGCCCTTCAGGTCACTCGGCTTGACGTACGGCAAACCGTCGCCAAAATAGCGTCTCGCGTTTCCCATGCGTGCCTCGTTTCGGCTTGTAGCCTTCCAGCGCCTTGGAGACCAGCTCGCGCATGACGTTCTGCTGGTCTTCGATTTCCTGCGTCGCGTCCATCGTGATCAGGCCGTATTCCGGGACGATCTTGTCGTATTCCTCCAGAATGCGGGATTGGAAGAGGCGGAAGCTCTCCGTCACGTCCTGGCTCAGGTTCATGTCCATGCCGGCTTCGTAGTACTTGAACTGGCCGCGGGTGCCGCCCAGGAGCCGGTCGATGGCCACGTCGATGGGCACCTTGAAATAGAAGGCCATGTCGGGGCGGACGGCGAAGTTGTACAACTTGCGCACCCAGGTCCGGGACACGCCGCGTACGGCGTCGCGCGCGAAGGCCGTATAGGCGTAGCGATCCGCCAGCACGATCATGCCGGCTTTCAGCGGCGGCAGGATGTCGTGGTAGAGCCGGTTCGAGAAGTCGGTGGCGTGCAGGAGGCTGAAGGTCGTCGGCGTCAGGGCCTTGGTCTTCTTCCCACGCTTCGTCGTTTCCCGGACTAGATTGGAGGAGTTCCATTCTGTGAAAAAGACGTTCAGCCCCTTGGACTCGAGCCACTTTTTGAGCAAGAGCAGTTGCGTGCTCTTGCCGGACCCGTCGAGGCCTTCCACGATGATGAGCTTGCCGGGGAACGGATGGGGTTGAGCCAAGGTGACGATCGGCGCGGTCATGTCCGTTTCTCCTCGGTCCGAACGGCCTGGAATTCTACGCGTCGCCCGAAGACTTTTTCAAATAAGTTGCTGCGGCTGCGGGCCGCCCACAATTCCAGGTGGGGATCGCCCGATGTAAGAGCCTGAATTACCAGGGGATTCCCTCGTTTTATCCGAAGACCCTGGATGACCGAGAAGTGACTGCGGTCCAGTCCGTCGGCGATGCGGAGCAGCGCGCTCAATTGCATGATGACATGCCGTGTCGGTTTGTCCACCCCTTGCATCGGTTCGTGATCCTGGCGCGGCAGAGCGCGCCGATGGTAACGGGCGATGCTGGCGATGATATGGATCTCCTCGGCCGTCAGGCCGGCCGGCTCCGTGTGCTTGATCAAGTAATAGGCATGTTTGTGGTGCTGTCTGGCGTTGATCACGTAGCCGATGTCGTGCAGGAGTGCGGCGAATTCCAGCCATTCGCGCTCCCGGGGGCCGAGGCCGTGCAGGGCCTTGGTTTGGTCGAACAGATCGGTGGCGAGCGCGGCGACGTGCCGGATGTGCGATTCCGGAGAATGGCAGCGGCGGGCCAAAAAGACGACGTTGCGGCGGCGCACGTCGGGGATTTGCCCTTCCGCTTTGATCCGCTCGCGGTGACGCGCCACGAAATCGTAGAGCAGGCCCTCGCGGATGGCCTTGTCGCTGAGGGTCAGCTTGGCGTGGCCGGTCCGTTCCATCAACACGCGCAAAATGACGGCGGCCGGCAGCAGCGTATCGACCCGCTTGGGATCCAGGCCCGGCAAGGCCAGCCGGTCGCGAAACCGGGTGCCGGCCAAAAACCGTTCCACCGTTTCGAGTTCCTTGCGCGCGATCCAGGCGAGGTTGAGTTGGGGAAGGGGGCGGGCGGTGCGCTGGAGGTGCACGATTTCGGCCAGGTTGCCGGCCATGCCGGAGGAGGCGACGATTCGTTCGAACTTCTTGGTCCGGAACTTGGCCAAGGCGGCTTTCAGGTGGCTCTCGACGGCCGCTTCCAGCTCGCGGACCATCGTCTTGGTCGGCGGATCCTGCGCAAGATGGAGGTCTTTCAACCGGATCGCGCCGAGCTTCAGACTCTGCGCTTCGATCATCGCGGTCCGATTGCCGACGATCAGCTCGACCGATCCCCCGCCGACGTCCACGACAAGGGCGGGCCGCTCGGCGAAGTCCATGCTGTGGCGCACGCCGAGGTAGATGAGCCGGGCTTCTTCCTGGCCCGTGACGACCCGGACGCGCAGGCCCGTCTGCCGGGCGATCGTGTCGATGAACTCGCCGCCGTTGACGGCTTCGCGGACGGCGCTGGTCGCGACGGCCTTGATCCGGTCGAATCCCTTGTGGCGGGCCAACGTCACCAGGCGCCGAATGACGTCGAGCGCCCGCGTCATGGCGGCTTCCGACAGGCGGTGCGTGGCGAAGGCCCCGTCGCCCAGGCGGGTCATGTCTTTGAAACGGTCGAGAATCTTGTAGGAAAAGTCCGGCTCGACCTCGGCCAGAACCATGTGGATCGAGTTGGTGCCGATGTCGAGAACCGCGAGCTTGGCCATGCCGCAGCTTAGGAGCGCGGCACGGGTCAAGTCAACTTCGCTGGGAACCGGGGAAGTTGCGGGAACGAGGGGAGAGAGGTCACCCGATGGCGCGGGCGACCTCTCGATGGATGGCCGCTACCAGGTCCTGGGCGAGGGCCCTGTGAGACAACCCGGGCCTCGTCCCTTCGGAACCGGAGACGGTCGTCGGTCTGGCGGTCGGTTCAGGTTTGAACGGCGCCAGCCATTGTGTCCAGCTCATGTCCGTCACCTCCTTTCGTCTTGACGCTCGTTCGCCCTGAGCGGGGACCCTTGCAGGGGGCACACCCTGCAAGGGCGGAGTCCCGCGGAGGACGCTACGTGCTCTAGTCTTATCGGAGCAAAGCGACGGGAACATTATCCCTCCGTTGCCGCCGTGTTAAATTTTCGCCGTGCGCCGCCTTGATGGCGGTCGGTGCTTGTGGTAAGGGCACTGTCACGAGGAGGCTCCTATGCGCGACGCGAAGGTCATGGGGTGGTTCGGCTGGTGGTCGGTGCTGTGGGTGCTGTCGGGCATGGCCGGCTGGTTCTTACAGCCGGCGTTCGCGGATCAGGACGACGACAAAACCGTCCAGCTTTATCGCAAACTGGCTCCGGGGACCGTGTTCCTCTCGTCCGCTTATGTCGCCGGGCACATGCACCCGGCCGCGCCGCCTTCGGGCGGCATCGGGGCAGGCTTCGTCATCGACGAAACGGGGACCGTCCTGACCAACGCCCATGTCGTGGATGGGGCGAGCGTCATCACGGCCACCTTATACAGCGGGCAGCGGGTGAAGGCCGAATTGCTCGGCATCGATCCGATGCTGGACGTGGCGGTGCTGCGGCTGGCCGGCGTGGAGGGGAAGCTGGAGCCGGTCCCGCTGGGCGATTCCGACAAGTTGCAGGTCGGGCAAAAGACCTTGGTGATCGGCTCGCCCTTCGGCCTCGGGTTCACCCTGTCGACGGGCATCGTCAGCGGGTTGGGGCCGACCCACGGCGGCAAGGTGGAGCCGCAGATCGTGCAAACGACGGCGCCGATCAACCCCGGCAACAGCGGGGGACCGCTGGTGGACGCGGAGGGACGCGTGGTCGGAATCACGACCTCCTTGCTGGAAGGAGCCCAGAACATCGGCTTCGCCATCCCCATCAACCAGGTCAAGGCGGTCGTGCCGGAGCTGAAGGCCAAAGGACGGGTAGTGCGTCCGTGGATCGGCATCGGGGGCAAATTCATCACCGACGAAATCCGCCTCCTCTTCGCCTTGCCGCTGGCGACGGGCCTGCTGATCGAAAATGTCGAAGAAGGGAGCCCGGCCGCCGAGGCCGGGCTGCGTACCGGGACTCTGGACGTGATCGTCGAGGGCATCCCCTGGCTGCTGGGCGGGGATATTCTGACCAGCGTGCAGGGGCAAGCGCTTTCGTCGCCGGTCGCGTTCATCCAGGCCACCAAGGCGCTCAAGGTCGGCCAGGCCGTGCAGTTGGACGTGATGCGCGACGGGGAGCGGCGGCGTCTGAGCGTGACGGTCCGCGAGCGGCCGGGCCGCATGAACAAGCCGCCCGCCGACGGGACGAACGGTCGCCCGATCGGCGCGAAACCGTCGAGCGGGCCGGTGGCAGTGTCCGGCGACCGGCTGAGCTTTTAATTTCCCCCCTGTCTTGCCGAATCATTACGTACGCCACAAGGCGTATTGACAGCCTCCGTAGTCCGGCCTAGCATGGCCGCATGATCGCATGAATAGCTCGTGCTTCGACCAGCTCAGCACGAACGGAACGATACCGGTGTTTGAGAAAACACTCCGTTTGCCCTGAGCGTGCCACCCACCGTTCGCCCTGAGCCCAGTCGAAGGGTGAACAAAGAGTTGGCAAGAGGTGTTTCTGTCCTCGTCGCCCGGAGGTGTCCCATGCGCCGCCTGATCATTTCCAGCCTACTGCTCGCCTGCCTGGCCTCGCCGGTCATGGCCAAAGATCCCCAGCGCGGTGTATCGGTCATGCCATCGGAGGCGGCGGGCTCGGTGCCCATTGCCGGCGACTATTGGGCGCTGATCATCGGCATCGACCAGTACCGGCACGATGTGCCCAAGCTGGAGACGGCGGTGCGGGATGCCCAGGCGGTGCGCGACGTGCTGATCGAGCGGTATGGCTTTCGCCCGGAGCGGATCACGACGCTCCTGAACGGCCAGGCGACGCGCGAGGCGATCGAAGATGCCTTCTATGCGCTGGGGCAGAAGGCCCGGCCGACCGACAGCGTGTTCATCTACTATGCCGGGCATGGGCAGACGGACTCGGAGAAGGTGCGGGGCTGGTGGGTGCCGGTGGACGGGAAGGCGAAGTCGCCGGGCACGTTCATCAGCAATGCGCGGATTCGGGACGAGATTGCGGCGATGAAGGCCAAGCATGTGTATCTGGTGGCGGATTCCTGCTTTTCCGGGACGCTGTTCGGGAAGGCGCGGGACCTGCCGCCCATCGACGACAAGTTTTATTCGACGCTGTACGCGAACAAATCGCGCTGGGGGCTGACGAGCGGGATGAACGAGCCGGTGGCGGATGCGGGGAAGGAGGGGCACAGCATCTTCGCCTATTTCTTTCTGAAGTATCTGAAGGACAACCGAGAGCCCTATCTGGCGCCGTCGGACATCTACAAGGCCATTGCGCGGGTAATCAGCAACAACGCGGAGCAGCAACCGGTGAGCCAGCCGTTGAAGAATGCGGGGGATGAGGACGGGCAGTTCGTGTTTCGGCTGGCCTCGGCCTCGGGCGGGCCGTTGCCGTCGGCGAAACCGGCTATGCCCAGCCTGAGTACCCCGCCGGTCAAGGACGTGGATGTGAGCGGGTACGCCGACTTGGACGCGGTAGCGCGGCTGGCGGAGAAGCGGGAAGAGGCCTGGGGCAAGGTGCAGAGCTTTGCGGGCAAGACGACGGTGTCGAAGGACAAGCGCCTGGCAGCCCTCGATAAATTCCTCGCAGATTTTGCCGACGACAATCCGCATGTGAGCGAGGCGGAGGCGCTGAAGCAGCAGATCAACGCAGAAATGCACGTGGCCAGTCTGCCGACGCCCAGCCTGCCCCGGCAGACCGGGCGGGAGATCACCGGGAAGGATGGCGCGCCGATGCTGCTGGTGCCGGAAGGCGACTTCCTGTATGGCGCCAACAAGCAGCGGCAGTCGCTGTCCGCCTTCTACATGGACAAGTATGAGGTGACGACGAAGCTTTATGCGGTGTTCCTGCAGGCCACGGGCCGCGTGGCACCGGAGAAGTGGAATGAAGTCAGTCAGGTGAGCGATGGCGACCGCCCCGTGATCGGCGTGGACTGGCATGACGCCGACGCCTATTGTCGCTATTATGGCAAGCGGCTGCCGACCGAGCAGGAGTGGGAGAAGGCGGCACGGGGCACGGATGGGCGGAAGTATCCGTGGGGCAACGAGGAGCCGACGAGCCGCCATGCGAATTTTGGCAAATGTTGCGACTGGAAGGGCTATGCGACGCTGACGGTCACGGGAGACCACGAAGCCGGCAAGAGTCCCTACGGGATTTACGACCTAGCCGGCAATGTGTGGGAGTGGACCAGTTCGGACTATGACAGTAGCAACAAAGTGCTTCGTGGGGGCTCGTGGTTCAATGAAGCGAGTCTCATGGTATCCACATACCGGCTCAGGTACACACCGACGACCCGGAACGACATTATTGGGTTCCGCTGCGCGCAGGGCAATTCTTAACTGTACCCTTTAGCCCTGAGCTCTGAGGCTCCCGCGCCCCCTGGGGGGAGCGGGCTGGGGTGAGGGGGGGCGTCCTGTCAGTTTGGAGCATAAGCGAGCGAACGAGAGCGTCATGAGTTGGAGGGGCGAAGGCTCCTCCATCGGGGTCGGTCGCGCAAATGCTTCGTGGGGGCTCGTGGAACAATGAAGCGAGGAACATGGAGTCCACGAACCGGAACAGGAACACACCGACGAACCGGAACGACAATATTGGGTTCCGCTGCGCGCAAGACGCCTGCCCGCCGGCCGGAGTCCGAGTCCCTCATGGGGAGTGGCTCGGAGTGTGCCATGCGGGCGCCCAGACCGATCCCGGGCCTGTCGCGCTGACCACGCGCGAGGCCGAAGAGCGCACCAACCCGGTTTCGGACCGGCCCGTGCCCCGACCGTTGGGCCAGTTGCCGGCCCGAAATCGGGGCGCTGCTGGGCCAGTCACCAAATCATCGAAGCCTCGCTCGCGATGCCGCCTCTCGCAATTCCTTGCCCCCCATGCTAAGGTGCGCTCCGTGATGAATGGCCGCCAGCGGGAGAGTGCAGCCAAATTTCTGTACGACTTGGCAAAGGGTGTGGCGCTCATCATGCTGGTTGGTCCGTGGGTCACGGGACAAGCCTCCTGGGTAATCGTTGGGTGCGGACTCGTTGCTGTGCTTGGCCTGTACCTGTGGGCTTTCTGGCTGGAAGGAGACCGGACATGACATTTATGGAACAAGTCTTTGCCCTGTTTGCCGCGATCAGCGTCATCGGGGCCTCGATCACCTATTGGCGCACCCATCGTCGGCACTAATCTTCTTCTGCTCTGACGATTGCCCCGGCTGCCCCCTCTCTCCTCACGTTGCAAGCTCGTGTTGTGTCCCGAAGTTCCAGCAAGAGTCCGTTCATCCTTCGACGAGCTCAGGGCGAACGGAGGAGAGACGAGCGCAGGGCGAACGGATAGGGCAGGGCACCGCCTGGCCCCCCTCACCTCCGCCTCTCCCCCGCAGCGGGGGCGAGGGATGTCGGCGAGCGGCCTCATGTCTTTTCGAGACCAACGTCGGCCAGAAGCGGACGGGGATGCGCTAGGTCTCTGTATTGACACATCGGCGGCTTCGTTCTAGTCTGAGCGCCGTTGCCGACGACGACCGTGGGGGCGTGGGACTCTACACTGTTGGTCATCTCAGCGAGAGGAGCAGGAAGTCGGTGGACTCCTTGTTCGGTCACGAGACGTCAAATTTGGTCACTCCCCTTGTTCGAACGCTTCTGGAAGAGTTGAAGGCCAGCCTCTCGGCGCTCTACGGGGATCGGCTGATGGGGCTGGTGGTCTATGGCTCCTATGTGCGCGGTACCGCCCGCCACGGTTCGGACCTCGACGTGGCGATGGTGTTGGAGGGGGGCCAACGTCCGTGGCTGGAAATTGATCGAACCGGGCCTGTGGTGGCCGAGCTTTCACTGAAGTATGGCGTGTCGATCTCCCTGGTTCCGATCCGCCGGGAGGACTGGGATCGTGACCGAACGCTGCTGACCCGAACCCTCCACCGTGAGGGCGTGCTCGTCGCATGAAGGCGCAGAGTGCGGCCCTCCTCGACAAGGCGGCCGAGAATCTCTTGGCTGCCCGTGACTTGATCCACGGGAATCATTGCGAAATCGCGGCCTCGCGGGCCTACTACGCGATGTTCTACGCGGCGGAAGCTGTGCTGATCGAGGACGGAGTCGAGTTTTCGTCGCACGGGGCCGTCCATGGGGCCTTCGGCGAGCGCTTGGCGAAAACCGGGCGCGTCGATTCCAAATTCCACCGCTATCTCCTGGATGCGTACCGGGCACGGCAGTCCGTGGACTATGATGCGCCTGCCGACATCAGTCGGGAGGATGCCGAGACATTGATGCAGCGGGCGCAGGAGTTTGTCTGTGCCGTTCGGTCTGTGCTCGGGGTGGCGGGCTGAGACTCCAGGCCTTCGGTGAAGGGACGGGCATCAGCCGTTCTTGACGGCGTTGAACACGCGGGCCGGCTCGGCCAACGGTTCCCACTCCAGCACGGCCAGCGAGTCTTCCACATAAGCCGGCGTGCGCATGCCGTTCAGGACGCTGGTGACGCCTGGGGTCGATGCCAGGACCCAGAGGGCCTTGCGCGAGAGCGGTTCTTTTCGCCTGGCTTCCGGCAGGAGCGGATCGATCAGGCGCGATAAGCGGTCCGCCTGCTCGCGGCTCTTGACCGTGGCCTCCCGTCGCAGGATGCGCAGCAGGCGCAGAAATTCCTCCACATAGCGATCCCGCCACCGATCCCACCGGTCGTCTCCATGCCGGGCGAAATGTTGCGCGAGGGCGCGCAGGACCTGGTTGACGTGGGGCGCGATCATCTGCGCCTCGATCTGCTCCCAATGCTCCAGATTGTGGACCTGAGGGCGCAGCCTGGCCAATTCGTCCGCCCAGGTGAAGAATTTCTCCGGCGGCAGGCCCGTGGCAACTTGCCCGACGAGGGGCGCCAGATCGCGGCGATAGTCGGCTTCGAGCGACGCCACGGTCTTCAGTTGGGTCTCGAAGTCGCTCTCCGCCGGTTCGAGCGGGAACTTCGCCAGCCGCATCATGCCGCCCCGCTTGGCCGGCATGGCGTTCAAGGGACGATTGAGTAACACCGCGAGCCCTTCCGCCTGGGCGGTCTCCAGCACCGTGTGCGAAGCGTCGGGGCCCGTGTTGCGCGTCAGCAACGCGCCGGCTTCGAAGAGGTTCATCGGACATTGCAGGATGCGAAAGCCGTGGGCCGCACGTCCGAGGGGCGTCGCGGCCTGCCGCGCGGCATCGAGCATGCGCGAGAGCGAGGTGGCTTCGGGATCGTCCGCCTGGGCCGTGCAGGTGTTGGACGAGACGCCGTACCAACGGATGCGGCCGGCCTCGATCTGCGTTTCGAGATAGGCGAAGGCCGCCCGGAGCCTTGCATAGAACTGCTCCCGTGTTTCCTGGAGATGGCCGCCGCCGAGGTTCCGATGCGCGGCGTCCGATAGGAAATATTCGACATTGTGCAGCAAGAGCACGTCGAGCGTCTCCAGCCCGAGCCGGTCGAGCGAAAGGGCCAGTTGATCCGCCAAGAAGTCGGGATGTAGGCAATGCCAGATGCCGTCGCCGTACTTGACCATGTCGGGGTAGGGCCGGCCGGCGGTCTCGCGCGCCTGGGCGAGCCGGAGATTTTCCCCCTGGACATAGCCGATTTTCGAGACGACGACGATCTCGTCCCGTCGGACCGAGCCCCGTTCGACCGATTCCGCCAGGACGGAGCCGACGAGCCGCTCGCTTTCTCCATCGCCGTAGTTGGTGGAGGTGTCGATGAGATTGCAGCCGCTACGCAGGGCTTGGACGAGGGCCGCACGATGGTCCGGGTCCTCCGTGGCGGTGCGGTAGCCGCCGAACCCGAGGCGGCTGACGCTCAGCCCCGTCGTGCCGAAGGCCGTATAGGCGGAGGCCTGTTTCGGCCGGCCCGGTTCGTTCACGAACCGCACGGCGTAACGGCCCGTTCCGCCCGGCGTGGCATAGCCGGGTAGGCGCGAGCCGGCGAGGGAGCGGGACCCGGTCGAGCCGGCCGATTGTGTGGAGGCCTGGGCGCGATTCCGGAGCGCGGCAACGGCGGCGGTCGGGTCGGTCACCGGTCGTTCGCAGGCGAAGTGCCGGCAGATGTAGAGGGCCGGTTTGCCGTCGACGAGGCCCTTGCCGGCGAGCAACGGATGGTGAGACGTTCCGCCTGCCTGGCCCTGTTCCGGGGGCAGGGGATCGACATGGGCCACGATCTGGTTGGGCAGATAGGTGCGGTTCACGACGGCGCGCAGCGCCTCGTAGGCCGGATCGCCCTGCGTGCCGACGAGCGCCAGTTCGGTAGGCCCGGCCAAGAGAAAGTCCAGGACGGCCAGGCTTTTGGCGAAGGCGCGGGGATATTGCTTGATCTGTTTGCCGTAGGCGCGAACGGCCCGGATCGCCGCCTCCCGGAAGTCGTCGCGCCCGAAGTGGAAGGAAAGCCGAGCCAAGACCGCCGCGGCCACGGCGCTCCCGCTCGGCGTGGCGCCGTCCGGCCCTTCGCGGCTACGGACGATCAAGGCTTCGTGGCCCGCGGCGGTCGTGAAAAAGCCGCCCCCGGCTGTGTCGGAGAAATCCGCGAGGATGCGTTCGGCGAGGCGCACCGCTTCGCCTAAGAAACCTTCGTGCGCCCCGGCCTCGTATAGGTCGATCAAGCCTTCCGCCAGATAGGCGTAGTCTTCCAGGCAGGCGTCCAAATGGGCCTTGCCGGCGCGGTAGGTGCGGTACAGCCCGCCGTCCGGCCGGGCCAGGGTTTGCAGGAGAAAATCGGCGGCCTCCTCCGCGGCCGAGAGATACCGGGTGTCTTCGAGGATGCGCGCACCCAGCGCCAAGGCGCCGATCATCATGCCGTTCCAGGCCGTGAGGACCTTGTCGTCCAGGCCGGGCGGGACACGTGTGCGGCGCGCCTCGTAGAGCAGGGGTTTAAGCCGGTGGATCGTGGCGCGGAGGTCTTCGGCGGCGACATCCAGCTCGCGCGCGACGTCCTCGACCGGCTTGAGCCGGTTGGGGATGCTGCGGTGCTCCCAGTTGCCGTCCGGGGTGATGTCGAAATAGGCGCAGACACGGCGGGCGTCTTCGTCGGTGGGGACGGCGGCGCGAATCTCCTCCGGCGTCCACACGAAGAACTTGCCTTCGACCCCTTCCGAATCCGCGTCGGTCGCGGAATAGAACCCGCCTTCCGGTGACGTCATCTCGCGCAAGACATAGTCCAGGGTTTCGGCGGCGATGCGGCGGTAGGCGGGATCGCCGGTGGCTTGAACCGCTTCCAGGTAGGTCCTGGTCAGGAGCGCGTTGTCGTACAGCATTTTTTCGAAGTGCGGGACCAACCACTTGTCGTCGGTCGAGTAGCGGGCGAACCCGCCGCCGATCTGGTCGTACAGCCCGCCGGCGGCCATGGCGTCCAGCGTCTTGCGGACCATGTGCAAGGTCTGGCTGTCGCCGGTTTGACGGTGGCGGCGCAGGAGCAAGGAAAGGGTGGCGGCCGGCGGAAACTTGGGCGCATGGCCGAAACCGCCGTAGCGCGGCTCGAACTCGTCCTTCAACTGGGCGACGGCTGTATCCAATTCCGCTTCGCCGACGCTGGTCGGGGCGGCCACGCGGAAGGCGGCTTTCAGCCGCTCCGTGAGTTGGCCCGCCTGCTGCCGCAGGCCGGCTTGGTCCTCGCGCCAATAGGCGGCGACTTTCTCCAGCACCGTGCCGAATCCGGGCCGGCCCCAGCGGTCGGTCGGGGGGAAGTAGGTGCCGGCGAAGATCGGCTGCTGCTCCGGGGTCAGAAAGACGGTCATCGGCCAGCCGCCTTGGCCGTGGTTCAGTTGCAGCGTGGCCTGCATGTAGATTTCGTCGAGGTCGGGCCGCTCTTCGCGATCGACCTTGATGCAGACGAACTGTTCGTTCATCAGCGCGGCGATCCGTTCGTCTTCGAAGGATTCGCGCTCCATCACGTGGCACCAGTGGCAGGCGGAATAGCCGATCGACAGGAGAATCGGGCGGTTCAGCGCGCGCGCGCGGCGCAGGGCCTCGTCGTTCCAGGGATACCAGTCGACCGGATTGTAGGCATGCTGGAGCAGGTAGGGGCTGGTTTCGTGGATCAGGCGGTTGGCGCGGCGGCCTTCGCCTGTCCCGTGCGGTGGCGGTTGGGCGGACATGGACGGGACGGTACCACCCCTTCTCGAGACTGGTCAACGTGCGCAAACACGAAGGCCTGCGCCGGCTCCATGCCGGCGCAGGCCTTGTACGTGCCGATGGCCCGTGAAGCGGAATGTGGGGAAAGGTCAGTCGGCGGAATCCTTCTTGCCGTTTTTCTTTCCACCCTTTTTGGCCTGGCCTTTCTTCTTGCCCTTGCCCTCTCCCTGGCCTTGTTCGCCTTCTTTGCCGTCGCCCGCCTTCATGTCACCTTTCATGTCCGCGTTCTTGGGGGCATCGGCTTTCATTTCCATGCCTTTATGGTCGCCGCCATGCTCCATCGCCTTGTCGCCGGCCTTTTCATCGGCGAACGTCGTGCCGGCAACTCCGGCGAGAAACAGGGTTATCGCGAGAACTGCGAGGATACGGGTCATCGGTCGTCACCTCCTTTCATTCAGAATAGGTTCAGGAATTCTGCGCGGCACCATACCGGTGGTACGCGTCCCGGTCAATCCGTGAAAGTCCCCACACATCCTCAGTGTTTGTCGCCAAGGCTGCGCTCGTAGAGCAGGACTTTCCACCCGTCTTCTTCGCTCAGGAATTGTCCGACGATGGGGAGCATGCCCGTGCCCGGGACCTTGCCGGACTGGCCCAGGCTGCCGTTTTTGAGGACCCACATCATTTCGCCCGGCGTCCGGACCTTGTTGAATTTGGGGTTCGTGAAATCGCGCGGCTGGATCGGCAGGACCTTGGCGGCGCCGCCGTCGCCCTTGCCTTCCGGTCCGTGGCATTGGAAACAGGTGCCGCGGCCCAGAAAGATCTCCTTGCCGTCTTTCAAAATTTCCGGCGTCGCTTCGAAGGGGGGCTTCAGGGCCTTGGCGTCTGCCAGCTGGTCGGCCGGGACGCGGGGAACCTTGATGTCGAATTCGCCGCCGGCCTGCCCGTAGCCGGAGGGGTCTGCGGCCAGGGCGGCCGCCAGGGCCAGGCCGAGCGTGGCCGAGGTGAACAGTCCGATGAACGTGATGCGGTGCCGGTTCTGCATGGGACCTCCCGTTAGAAATGAACGATGACGATTGTGCGACGAGTCGTCGGCGGGCGCGGAGTCTAGCACAGGTTTTTTGAGCCCGGCAATCCGGCCGATCCGGGGGCGGGAATACGTCGACGCGCAGCGGGCGATCCGCCCGAGCGACTGTGCTAGAATGCGCGCCGGTCCTCGGGGAAGTCCCGGGGCGGTCTTGGGGGCGGTCGCTTGGGCCGCGTCCCCGCCGTGTGAACGTAGGATCTCATGCCCTTCGATGCCGCCAAACTCGCCCGGTTCCGCGTGCAAATCGGCCGCCGGCTCGACGAGCTCAAGCTGAAGGCCGACGACAGTTTGGACGTGGCGATGGACGTGATGATGCAGGAACAGGTCGATTCGTATTTCCGCATCGAACAGGGCTTGGAGGAGATCGATCGAACCCTGGGACTGCTTCGGATGGATTTGGAGCAGATCGGTGACCAGGCCGGCGCGTTACGGTTGCAGTCGCGGCTGGAATTCATCGAGGACCGGTGGGACGAGTTCGACAGCGAGATTCGGCAGCGGCCCAGGCGGCGGCGCCGGAAGATCAACTTCGCCGACTTTTTCAAAACGGCTTCTGGCGGAGGGAGCGAGCCGCCTGGCGCCAAGGGCGAGATCAACAGCTTTTTCGACGCCTATGAGGTGCTGGGCCTGTCCGAGGGATGCTCGATGCCCGAGATTACCGCGGCCTTTCGCCAGCGGGTGAAGCGGTTGCATCCCGACGTGCGCAAGGGCGACCGGAGCGCGGAGCCTGAGTTGCGGCGCATCATCGAAGCCTACCAGTTCCTGAAATTGAACTTCAGCCTGACGCTGACCGAACCCCCGCGAGGTGTGTGATGTATATCGTCGATGCCGCCGGGCTGGAGCAAGTGTGCGGCCGGCTCAAAGGACAGGCCCGAATCGCCCTCGACACGGAGTTCGTGGGGGAGGGCACCTTCACGCCGACGCTCGAACTGGTGCAGGTGGCGGCCGGCGATGTGTGCGCGGCGATCGACGTCCAAGCCGTCGGCTCGCTGGACTGCCTGGCCGACGTGTTGCACGATCCGGGCATCGAAAAAGTGCTGCATGCGGGCCGGCAAGATTTGGAATTGTTTCTGGCCCACACCGGAAAGATTCCCGCGCCCGTGTTCGATACCCAGGTGGCGGCGGCGATGGTGGGCTACGGGACGCAGGTGGCCTACGCCAGCCTGGTGCAGCGCATCGTCGGGGCGCGGATCGACAAGTCGCATACCTTGTCGAATTGGAGCCAGCGGCCGCTATCGCGCGAACAGGTGGCCTATGCGCTGGAGGACGTGCAGTTTCTCCTCCAGGTCCATGCGCATTTGCAGCAGCGACTGGAACAGTTGGGGCGGCAGGAGTGGATCGAAGAGGAGTTTCAGCGTCTGGCCGCCAAGGTGGGCGAGGGAGTGCAAGATCCGGGGGAACGGTATCAGCGCATCCGCGGGTGGGAGAATCTCAAACCTCGGGCCGTGGCCGTATTGCGCGAATTGGTGCGCTGGCGCGAAGCGGAGGCCAAACGGCGCAACGTGCCGCGCGGGCGCGTCGTGCGGGACGAGATTTTGCTCGAATTGGCCCGCCGTACGCCCTCGACCGTGGCGCAGCTTCGCGCCACCCGCGGGCTGCATGCCGGCGAGATTGAACGGAACGGCGAGACGTTGCTGGCGACGATTCGCGCCGGCGTGGCCCTGCCGGAAGACGCCTGGCCGCAGGCGCCGCGCGTGGTGAAACCGGATTTGGAACCGAACGGGTTGGTCGATTTGCTCCAGGCCGTGTTGAAGGCGAAGGCCGCCGAACACGAGATCGCCCCGGGGCTGCTCGCGACGGCCGACGATCTGCAATTGCTGGCGGCGGGAGAGGCGAGCGAGGAATTGCCCATTCTCTGCGGGTGGCGCCGGAAGCTGGCCGGTGAGGCGCTGATCGAGGCCTTGGCGGGTCGCGTGGCCGTCGCCGTGGAGCCTCGGAAACGTCGCCTGACGTTTCTGCCGACGCGCTAGAACAACCGTTTCACCGTCTCCGCCGGGCGCGCCACAATCACCCGGTCGCCCTTTTCCACCAACGGCCGCTGAATCAGATCGGGATGCGCCAGCATCAGATCGATCAATGCGTCGTCCGGCAGCGACTTGTTCGCCAGGCCCAGTTCTTTGTACACGTCCTCTTTGGTCCGCAGAATGTCCCTGGGCGACAGACCGCCTTTTTTGAGCAGCGCCGTGAGCCGGGCCTTCGTGAAGGGCTGTTCGTAATAGTTCACGGCGGTGAAGGGGAGGCCGCTGGCTTGGACCAGCTTGACCGCCTCCCGGCAGGTGGAGCAGGTCGGTTTCTGGTAAATGGTGATGGCGCTCATCGTGATGCGGTCCTTTCTGTTTTGCGTCCGTCTTCGGTGGCTTGACGCTGCTTTTTCCGGCATGGTACACGCAAAGCCGTCGTCGGTTCGTCCATCGCGTCACGCACGGTCCTCAACTCTATGCCTTCGGCGGGAACCAGCTCGAGCGGCAGTTTCGCGGTCGCCACCTCCGCGCAACGGACGCTCAAAGAATTACGAACGAAGCGGCGCGGCCAGCCGGTCCTGGTGCTCGGCCACGTGAACGAGCGAAAGGGCCAGGAGGCGACGTTCGAGGTCTTCAATGTCCGCCTGGCTGTCGTGAAATTCGGCGACGGGGTGACGCTGGGCTACGATCCGTCCGAGCTGCTGCTGCCGACGGAGATCGACGAAGCCGGCGTGCCCTACTTTGAAATCCGGTCCTGCGATCGCTGCGAACAGCCCTTCCCCTTGACCGCCGACGAAGCGCAGGCGGAGCAGGAGCCGACCACCTGTCCGAACTGCCTCGCCTGATCCCGCTCAATCCACTTGCGGGGCGAATTCCAGGGCTTTTTTGATCAAGCAGTCGCCGGCCACGCCCTGCAGAGCCATCGGGAGCATGCCGGCATCCAGTACGCGGATGCCGACGATCCGGTACCCGTCCGCGTTTTTCCAAGCGTCCATCTTGAGAGCATGGCAGATTTCCAGTTTTCTCCACACCGGGTTGTCCAGAATCTGGTCGGCGGGAATGAGCGCCGATTCCGCTGTGACGCCGTTGTCCAAGACGAGAGCGGTAACGTGCGAGCGGTCTTTGGAGACCTTCGTGACGACGGCCCAGACGGTCAGGGGATCCGATTGGCCCAGGGCCGGAACGCCTGCGAACAGGAGGCCGAGACAGCAAGCGCTGGCAGCGAGGCATGCGATCCGATTCATGGGTTTTAGTATGCCAACGAGCCGCGCGGTCTTTCAAGGGCAGGATTTCTTGACGGAGCGGAGACCGGCCACTATGATCGCCCGCATGGCAGGCGTTCGGATAAGGGGATGAACGGGGGGCATTGCCATGCCGCATGACTTTATGCCGGGTCTGGCCGGCGTGCCGGCGGCCAAGTCCGCGGTCAGCGACGTGGACGGCGAGCGGGGCATTCTCGAATACCGCGGTATCCGCATCGAAGCACTGTGCGCGCAGTCCACCTATCTGGAGACGGCGTATCTGCTGCTCTTCGGACGTCTGCCCAGCCGGCAGGAGCTCGATGGGTTCGTGCGGGACGTCACGGTCCATCGCCGCATCAAGTACCGGATCGTCGATCTGCTGAAGTGCGTGCCGGAGCACGGGCATCCGATGGATGCGCTGCAGGCGGCGGTGGCGGCGCTGGGGATGTTTTATCCCGGGCGCAACGTGAAGGATACGGCCAACAACTATTGGTCGGCCGTGCGGCTGATCGCCAAGTTGCCGACGATCGTCGCGGCCTTCGCGCGCTTGCGTCGAGGTGACGACTACATTCCGCCCAGAGACGACCTGGGATTCGCCGACAATTTTCTCTACATGCTGACGGAGCAAGTGCCGACACCGATTCTGGGCCGTACGCTCGACGTCTGTCTGATCCTGCATGCCGAACATACGATGAACGCCTCGACCTTCGCTGGGATGGTGACGGCCTCGACCCTGGCCGATCCCTATACGGTGGTCGCCTCCGCGATCGGTGCCTTGAAAGGGCCGCTGCACGGCGGCGCCAACGAAGAAGTGGTGGAGATGTTGCGCGAGATCGGCGGGCCGGCGCAGGTCCGTCCCTACGTGGAACGCGTGTTGGCCGACAAACGCAAAATCATGGGGTTCGGGCATCGAGTCTACAAGGTCAAGGACCCGCGCGCGACGGTACTCCAAGAACTCTGCTTGCAGGTGTTCGAGGCCTGCGGCTCGTCGCCCCTGTACGACGTGGCGCGGGAGGTCGAGCGCGTGGCGACCGAGTTGGTGGGCGCGAAAGGCATCTATCCGAACGTGGATTTCTATTCCGGCATCGTCTACGACAAGATGGGCATCGAGCTGGATTGCTTCACTCCGATCTTTGCCATGGCTCGGGTAGCCGGCTGGTTGGCCCATTGGTTCGAGCAGCTCAAAGAGAACAAGCTCTATCGTCCTGACCAGATCTATGCCGGCGAGCACAACCGGCCCTACGTGCCGCTCGAGCGGCGCTGAGGCGCCGCGGCTTGACGGAGGTGCCGGGCGCTTGTATAAGTGCCGCCACGTGCGGATGGGACGGTCGGGCGAGACTCAACGGCAAGACCAACCGGAAGGAGCATCTCGTGAGAATGACTGAAGCGCGGCGAATCTTGCTGGGCGCGGCGGGGTTGCTGGTCCTCGCCGGCTGCACCCATTATCCGATCACGGACGGCTACTCGAAGACGCTGCCTACCACGCAGACGGTCGTGACGGTATGGGGTGGGCATCCCTTGGCGGCCAGCACGGCGGTCAATTGGTTGAATCGGCGGGGCGTCGCTGTGCTGGAGAAGAGCAAGGTTGTGGCGATTTTGAAGGAACGTGCCATCAACACCACCGAGGATGAAGCGGCCATTCTCAAGGCGGCCAAGTTGGCGGGAGTGACGCAGGTGGTGTTTCTCGAGACGCCGATTTTCGCCGGCAGCGCCAGCGTGGCGCTGCGCGCCGTCGATACGGAGACGGCCCAAGTCGTGTGGTCGGGACAGGCCCACTACGAGATACAGGTCCATTACATGGACTCGTATCTCCCGGATTTGACCTGCCAAGCGTTGGCGACGGCATGGGGCTTCCGCCCAGGCGGGCAGCGGCGTATTTCCTGGGAAAAGATGTGTCACAGCCCGGAGGGAGAGAAGCGGTAGCTGCTGCGGCTGGAATTTGCGCGATGTAGGGAGATTCCTTTTGCTCGTTCAGGGTTTTCCCGATGTCAAATGGGCCGAGGTGGTCAGACAATGTGAATGGGCTTGGCTTGCCCCCCCACCCCAGAAATTTTTAAAAGAAGGAAAATACGTTCGAAGCCTCGAAGGCGCTGGGAATAAATATCTGGCTTTTCTTGACAAATCAGTATCTTGCATGCACAATGCCGCTCCGAAAGGTCTGGAAGTAGCTAGGCCTGAGGGAGGTTGCTTTTGCATTACGAGGACTACTGGGGCCTCAAGCTCTCGCCATTCGAAAACGTTCCGGACCCAAAATTTTATTTCCCCTCCCCAAAACATGAGGAGGGGTTGCATCGGCTGCTGTATGGCGTGGAGGCGCGCAAAGGCGCCGTCTTGCTGACAGGCGAGATTGGCTGCGGAAAAACGACGATTAGCCGGCAATTTATCCAGCATCTTGCCCAGGAACGGTATGACACCGCGCTGATCGCCAATCCTGCGATCGATGCTCAAGAATTCCTCAGCGAGGTCATCTATCAGTTCGGGCTTTCCACCAGCGGCACCAAACTGGACAAGCTCCACCAGTTGAATGAGCATCTTCTCAAGAATCTTCAAAAGGGCAAGGACACGGTCATCATTGTCGATGAAGCGCAGGCGATTCAGGACGACTCGGTCTTCGAAGAGCTGCGGCTGTTGTTGAATTTTCAGTTGAACGACCGGTTTTTGCTGACCATGATCCTCCTCGGGCAGCCGGAGTTGAATGCCCGGATCAACGCGATCAAGCAGTTTGCTCAACGCATTGCCGTCCGGTTTCATCTCCCGGCCTTCGATCTGCCGGAAACAACCCGGTACATGGAATTTCGGTTGCAAACGGCCGGCGCCGATCGCCGCCCGATCTTCTCCCCCGATGCCATCGAATTGATCTATCGCAATTCCGGCGGGATTCCACGGAATATCAATACGATGGCCGATTTGTCGTTGCTCAGTGGGTTCCTCGAGCGTAAGGCGCAAATCGATGCGGCGGTCGTGGGGCGGGTCATCGAAGATTTCCGCATAGGGGAACCCAGTGGTACGGCTCACTGACCTCATCAGGGGGGCCAAGGCGCCAGCGGAGCCGGCATCCGAGGAGCCTCAAGCCAGCCCAGACACCCCAGCGGCGGATCGAGTGCCTGAGCCGCCCCCTTCCTCTCCCATTCAACTGCGTGCGCTGAAGGAACAGGTGGCTCAAGCGCCGCCTCCTGCCGCGCCGCCGGTTGAGCAAACGGTCCGGACCGTGCGTCTTTCCGTGCCGGTGCAACCGGTTCCCGATCCTGTGCCTCCCGCGGCCCCTCCGGTCAGTCTCAAGACCATGATGGCCGAAGCACCGGTGGTCGCGCCCCCTCCACCGATCGATTTGAAGTCCATGATTGCCGAGCCGCCGGTTGCAGCGCCTCCGCCACCCATCATGCCTCCCCCGGTCGCGCCGCTCTCGTCGATGACTGCTCCGTCGATGATGGCTACGCAAATCCTTGAATTGCCCGTCGAGCCGACGGTGATGGCCCCTCTGTCGTCGATGGGGCAAGCCGCGTTGGCCGAGTGGTATGGGAAAGCAGAAGCCACATTGACCGCGATCGGCGAAGAAATCCAGCGGCAGCGGCCGACTCATATCAGAGACTTGCCGGAAATCGCCGCAGGCATGGCCAGTGCCCTACAGATGGACGATCGTCTGCTGGTCCGCGCGGTTTCGCATCAAAGCGGCCCGTCGCTGGTGGGCAATATGGTGCATGCCGCGATTTTCTCCGTCAAAATCGGTCTTGGCTTGGGGTATCGGCCCGACGAATTGGAGAAACTCGCCTTAGCCGCGCTCGTCCACGATCTCGGCATGTTTCAATTGCCGCAAGACATGCTCGGGCATGCGGGCCGGTGGTCGCCCGATCAGATCGAGACGTTGCAACGCCATCCGTTGATGGGAGCGGAGATCTTGAGAACGGCCGCGAAGGACTACGCGTGGCTGTCCGACATCGTCGTGCAGGAACACGAGCGGATCAACGGCAGCGGGTATCCCAAGCAGCTTCAGGGGCCGCAGATCCACGAGTTTGCCCTTGTGATCGGCCTGGCGGACGTCCTGGATGCCATGCTGCGCTCGCGTGCGTCGCGCAAGGGGCTGCTGCCGCACGAAGCCGTACGGCTGCTCCTGGCCCGAGAGAAGCCGGGCTTTCCGACGAGGCTGTTCAAGAGTCTGTTGCAGCAGTTTTCGCTGTTCCCGGTCGGCACGTGGGTCAAGCTGACGTCCGGCGAAATCGGCGAAGTCATTCGTTCAAATCCGCGGTTCCCGTTGCGGCCGGCCGTCAAAATTCTCATCGATCAAGCGGGCCAGCGGCTGCGCGAGGCCAGGCACATGGACCTCAGCAGTTCCCCGTTGGTGCACGTCAGCGAGATCGTCGATGCGCTACAACTGGCGTGAGTCCGTGCGGTGTCCCTGGTTGAGTGTCGCCGTGGTGTGCGGGGCGTTCTCGATCGCAGGATGCGGCGGGGAGTGGACGCTCAAAAACTTCTTTGCCGGGAACTGGAGCCTGCTCACGCATCCTGAAACGCCGGAAAACCCTCCGACCGTCTACGTGTTGTCGGGTGGGGATGAGAAGCCCGGCGCGCAAACCGTCGCGCAAGAAGTCAATCCCGAGGATTTGATCGAACCAAGCGATATTCTGGAAGTGGTTGTCCGTGTGGGGGCGCGCGAAGAGCGGAATATGGTCCCCGTTCGGGCCAACGGCAATGTCACAATTTCGTTCGTAGATATCCAAGTGAAGGGGTTGTCCGAGGGGCAGGCGGAAGATCGCATCAACAAAGAATTGGCGAGAGTGATCCGCTTCCCCAATGCCCAGGTGAGGATTCAGCAAAAGGGCGGAGCGGGGCGCGAACGGTGGGTCTTCGTCACGGGCGAAGTCAAGTTTGGTGGACGGTTCAAGTATTTTCGTGGGTTGAGCGTGTTGCAGGCGATCGCGTCGGCGCAAGGCGTGACGGATCAAGCGTATTTGGATAAAATCGTCCTGATTTCGAAAGGTACAAGCGGGCGGCCGATGGTACGGGTGGTGAATATCCAGGCGGTGATCCGGTACGGCGACCAAAGCGGCGATCTGCCGCTGCAGGAGAACGACGTCGTCTTCGTGCCCAGGACGGAAGCCGGCGACTTTTTCAATTACTACAACAAGGTCGCATCCCCCGTGATCAACACCATCTTCGGCACGCTCAACGCCGTGTTCATCGGCAAAACGTTGGACCAGGCGTTTAGGACGCCCGTCGATCAGGGGGTGCAGCCTGCTATACCGGTGTGCTGGGTCGCGGGCGTGCTCTACGGTGACCATGCGTGGCAAACCCGAGTCTTGCGTTGGTACATCATCGGCCCGCTGTCCGACCATTGGGCGGGACAACAGTTTGCGATGGTGTATCGCGCTTACGGGCGGCAAGTCGCGGCGGTGCTCAGGGAGTACCCAGCGTTGCAAGCCGTTGTGCGGCCGCTGTTCGATCGGTTGCTTGCCGACGCGGTCGAGCACTATCGTGCGGGGCAGGCTCTTGCACCCGGATATCGCGGGGCGCGTCTCATGAGTGTGGGGCAGGCCGAACAAGCGGTCGTGGGCAATCAATCGTCCTCCTGAATCATGGCCCAATACGATCTCAGTCTAGTTGACTTTTGGCTGGTCGTCCGCCGGCGAAAAGTCATCATCCTGTTTACGATGGTGCTGGTCGGGGTGATGACGTCGGTCATGCCCTACCTCGTCGGCCCGCCGCCCATTTTCAAGTCGTCGGCTCGCGTCAAATACGAAAAGTCCACGACCGCGACAGGCCTGCTGCAAGAATCAGTGACGGTATCGGAAGGGAACGACATTTCCACGCAAGCCGAGGTCATCCGAAGCTTTCCAGTCATGGAAAAAGTCGCAAAGGCGCTGGGGCTGATCGATGTCGCCATCGAATCCAAAGATATTCGAGGTAATCCCGAGTTTCTGGAGATCATCTACGATCTGCAAGGGCATATCGATGCCCAGCAGGAGGGATCGGGGAATATCATCAGAATCACGGCCACGACGTCGGATCCCAAGCTCGCCGAACGGTACGCGACCTTGACGGCCGAGGCGTATCGCGAAGAAAACATCTACAACCGCAACCGGCAGGTGATCGAGGCCCGGCGCTTCGTCGAAGGGCAGTTGAAGAATCTTGAAGCCAGTCTCCATGAGTCCGAACAAAAACTTCGGGAGTTCAAGGAACAGGAAGGGCAGGTCTTCGTGACCGAGGAGGCCAAGCAAGCCCTCGACCAATACAACAAGCTGGAAGCGGAGTTGGAGCGACTGCAGCGGGTCAAGAAAGAGGTCGGGACCCAGATGGCGTCGCTGAAGGAAGGCAAGGAGGTCGGCGGCGGGGCGGGGCGCGTCTATTCCGATGAGGTCGAAGCGTTGATCAGTAAGCTGAATCAGCGTCTCGTGGATCTCAATCAGGAACGGGAAACGTTACTTATCAATTATACACCCGAGCACATGATGATCCGCGAGCTGGACCGCCGCATCATGAACGTCCGGAACGAAATGATCCGCGAACTCGACGCCAAGCTCGGCACGTTTTCCGAGCGGGAGCGTGCCGTGCGCGAATCCATCGGCCGCTATAAAGAGCGGTACCTGTCCTTACCGCAGGCGGCGATCCAGCTCTCGCGCTTGGAGCGGGACGTCATGGTCAACAGCAACCTCTATGCCGCGCTCAAGTCCAAGCATCAGGAGTTCATGATCAAGGGAGCGGAGCAGATCGAGGAAGTGACGATCTTGGAGCCGGCCGCCATTCCCAATCGGCCGACGAACGCGCCGAACCTGCCCGTCAACGCACTCCTGGGCATATTGATGGGCGGGATGGTCGGCCTCGTCGCCGCGTTTTTGAAGGAGTCGTTCGACACGTCGATCGGCACGATCGAGGAAGTCGAATCCTATATGAAAGTGCCGGTCCTCGGCGTCATCCCGCGTGTCGACCGGAAAGAAATCGAGCGCGAGATTCAGGCCGGGTTCCAGGACAAGCTGGACCGGGAAACGCTCGACTTGTATTGCCATTTGGTGGCGCTCTTCGATCCGCAGTCCCCCCTGGCCGAAGGTTATCGGTCACTCCGCACGAACATTCAATTTGCCGGAGGGCTGCAGGGAAACCGCGTGCTGGCCTTCGTCAGCGCAGGCGCACAGGAAGGCAAGTCCACCAGCGCCGTGAATCTGGCGATCGCCTTGGCGCAGGACGCCAAGCGGGTGCTGCTGGTGGATGCCGACTTGCGCAAGCCGACGATTCACGACCGCCTGGGGCTCGAACAGGTGCCGGGGCTGACGGAAGTCATTCTGGGCTCGGTTCCCTACGTCGAGGCCATCAGGACGGTCACGGATCTCATGCTGGGCAAATTGGGAGTCGACCAGGTCATCAATGCGCCGGGCATCGACAACTTGAACGTGCTGCCGTCCGGCAAGCGGCCGGACAACCCTGCGGAATTTTTGAATTCGCCGAAGCTGAAAGAACTCATCGAAACCGTCAGAAAGGAATACGACATCGTTATCTTCGATTGTCCTCCGATCCTCCCGGTGACGGACGGCGTTACGCTGGGGTCGAAAGTCGACGGCGTGGTGATGGTCTACCAAGTGGGCAAAGTCGGCCGGAACGCGCTCAAACGCGCCAAGTCGCTGCTCGAAAACGCCCACGCCACGCTCGTCGGCATCGTGCTCAGCAACGTCAGCGCCGAGTTGACGCCGGACTACGAAGTGTACCGCTACAGCTACCGCTAGACCGAACGACGTCGCGGCAGAGTCTCGCGCATGGGGAACGTCAACATCGGGCCCGTGGAGTTGATCCTGCTCCTGGTCCTGGCGATCGGGCTTGCCGTCGGCGTGACGACCGGGAAATCCGTCATGCTGGCCGGCGGCGTCTTCGTCGCGGCGATCATGATCGCCGCGTTCATGTCGACCCCCTTCTGCCTCTATTTGCTCGTCTATTCCATGCTGCTGGGGCCGGAAGTCGTCTTCGGGGGCGAATTCGCCGGCGCGGCGCAGGGCAGAAAAAAAGCCGGCACCGTCGGCCACGGCATGACGCTGCGGATGGATGACTTTGTCCTGGTCATCGTCGGGTTGATTTGGCTGGTGAAAACCGCCATCCACAAAGTGGAAGCGCCCTTCAAGGACAACCCGCTCAATGGCCCGATGTTTCTCTATGTGGCTGCCTGCGCCGTGGCGACGTTCATCGGCGTGCTCATGGGGCGGGTTCGACCCTTGCCGGGATTTTTCTTCAATTTGAAGTATTTCGAATATTTCTTCCTCTATTTCATGGTGGTGAACGTCGTCACGTCCTGGAAAATGGCCAAGGGGCTGATCAATGCGAGTCTGATCACCTGTTTCTGCGTGACCCTTGTGGCCTTGGCGCAGGTGCCCAGTGGCGAGCGGCCCTCCGCCCCGTTCGAGGGCGAAGAAGGCGAGCCGAACACGCTCGGCGGCTATTTGGTGCTGATCATGTCGATCGTGATAGGCCTGCTGTTGACGCCGGGCGCCGTCAAGAAACGCTGGCCCTATCTGACGTTAATGGCGCTCAGCCTGCTGACGCTGCTGGCGACCCTGTCGCGGACGTCCTACCTGAGCGCGGTCATCGTGCTCGTGGCCGTCTTGCTCAAGACAAGCTGGAAGCGGCCGCTCCTCTTGTTGATGGTGCTGTTGACCATCAGCGCCTCGCCTTGGTGGATCCCCGATGCGGTCAAAAAGCGGGTCTTTTTCACTTTCTCGCAGGCGGCAGAGGCCGGACAAGAGAAAGTCGGCGGCCTGCGCATCGATACGTCTACGTCGGACCGGCTGCGCTCCTGGAAACAAACGGTGGACAATGTCCAGCAGGCGCCGCTATTCGGGGCTGGCGTGACGGGCTCGCGATTTTTCATGGATGCGATGTTGCCGCGCATCCTGACCGAAACGGGCCTCGTCGGGTTTGCGACCTTTACGCTCTTGCTCTATGCGGTCTTCAAGGTCGGGTGGAACACGTTCCATCGGTCCAAATATCCCTACATGCAAGGACTGGCTCTGGGGTTTTTATTCGGATTTCTGGCCATGCTCGTCCATTCGGTCGGCTCTAATACCTTCATTATTGTGCGTATTATGGAGCCGTTCTGGCTCTTTGCCGGCTTGATCGTCAAGATGCAGTTGATGGAAGACGAGGGCGTGGAGCCGGAGCCCGAAGTGCAAGCCTGGTTGTCCCGTCAGGATCAGGAACTCCAGACGGCGACATGAGCGGGCGAGGAGCGCCGTCTCCCGATCCCGTTCGCTCCTCCGAAATGGGGCGTTCGGCGCGAGCCTCCGATGCCGCTGCGATGCGGACTCCGTTCCGTCTCGCTTTTTCCCGCCAGTTCCCCGGTCCGCCGATGATTTGCTGAAGGGGAGTGCATGAGAGAGAAGTCCTGTGCCCGCTACCATCCGTCCACGCGCCGCGTGTGGCCTTGGCCGGCCGTGTTGGTAGAGCAGGTGGCCGATTGGATCGGCCGGCTGCCGGGGACGAAGTGGCTGGATGCCGCCTGCGGGAACGGCCAACTGGGCACGGTGCTGAACGGCCGCAAGGCGTTGGTCGGGCTCGATGTCAGCGCCGAGCAGCTCGTGCGCGTTCCTCCCGGCTGTTACGGCGGCACCGTGCGCGGGTCGGTGACATCCATGCCGGTGCGCAATGCCTCGCTCGATGGTATTGCCAGCGTCGAAACATTGGAGCACGTGGAGACTGTGGATCGCGCGATCGACGAGTTCTCGCGTTGCCTGCGAGCGGGCGGGCATCTTATCGTCACGGTGCCATCCGTCACGCTCCGGAGTTGGTGGCAAATGAAACGGACCGGGCGTCCGGTGTATTGCGACGAACGGGAGCACGTGCGAGAACTCTCGTCAGTACCGTTGGCCGGGTTCCCGCATAAGTTCGAAACCTGGTCGACCTTCGAGGGGCGGTTCCGGCGGCGCGGATTCGCCCTCCTGAGGACTGCGGGTGTCGGGTTTCTCTTGCCCATGTGGGAGGGGCGGGCGGCGGCGGTCGAGCATGCGATGAATCTGCTATACCGCGAGTCGGCCAACCGGTGGCTGGGTCGGTTGCCCATCGTTCGGCGCTTTCCCTACTACCGCCTGCATCTGTTCAGGAAGGGGGAGGCCGCGTGATGCCGGCGTTGCCGCGTCGCTTGGCCACGCTGCTGCTCTATCTCTATTGGTGGGCTCTGCACCCGTCCGTCGGCTTTTTCGGCAACCGCCGGCGGACCGCCGTGCATCTCACGCGGTTTGCCATGTATCGACGGTTGCAAGACGTCTTGAGCGCGCAGGCCTGTTCGGGCCGAGTTTTGGCGGTCAGCGGGCGCGGGCCGCTCGCCGATCTGTTGGCGCGACAGGGGGGAGAGGTCGTCGAAACCCGCTACCCCGATGTCGATATTCACGCGCTGCCCTATCCGGATGGATACTTCGGCGCGGTCGTGTCGGATCAAGTCTTGGAACATGTCCGTGATCCGGCCCTGGCCGTGCGAGAAACGTTGCGCGTGCTGGCGCCAGGCGGATTGCTTGTGCATACGAGTTGTTTCCTCAACCCGGTGCACCGGCATCCGTTGGATTTGTGGCGCTTCACGCCCGAGGCGATGGCCAGCCTGGTCGGTGAGGCGCGAATCCTCGAATGCGGGGGCTGGGGCAACCGGTCGGCGTTGTTGCTCATGTTCATGGGGGTGGGGCACCACCTCATTCCCGAACATCCCGATCATCCCCTGCACCGGATTGCGCTGTACAACGATCCCCTCTATCCCATCGTCACTTGGGTGGTGGCGCGCAAGTGACGGCTCAACCCTTGACGGACGGCGCGGTGCTGCGCGGAGGCCTGTGGGTCGGCGCCGGATTCCTGGGCCAGCAAGGCCTGGCGCTTGTCCGGACGCTGATCTTGGCCCGCCTGTTGACGCCGGACGATTTCGGACTGGTCGGCGTCGTGACCCTGGCACTGTTCGCCGGATCGATGCTGACCGAGCTGGGCATCGAAAGCGCGGTCATCCAGCGTCAGAATTTGCCCGAGCGATGGCTGCACACGGCCTGGACACTGTTGGTGTTGCGTGGGGGCGGGCTTACCGGGCTGCAGATCGTGCTCGCCCCGGCGATTGCCTCGGTGTTCGGGCGGCCCGATGCCGAACCGTTGCTGCGGGTCGGCGCGTTCAGCCACGCGCTCGTCATGCTGGCGGCCGTGCCGTCGGCTCTCTTGCTCAGAGAGTTGGGATTTCGCCGCCGGGTGTGGCTCGATGTGACGCGAGAACTTGCCGGGACCGCCGCAGCCGTCGGACTGGCCCTGTGGTGGGGGGACGCATGGGCCTTGTTGGCGGGGCTCTTGATCGGCCAGGCGATGACGGTTGGGCAATCCCTCTGGCTCCATGCGTATCGCCCGCGGGTCGTGCTGGATCGTGAGGCCTGTGGCTTTTATTGGGACTTCGGCCGGCATCTCTATCTGAGCGGCCTGCTCGGCTACGTGGTGACCAAGGGCGACGACATCACGGTCGGCAGGTTCCGCGGCGTGGGCGAGCTGGGGCAGTATCAGATGGCCTTCGGCATCGCCGAGATGGTGACGCGCGGGCTGGGCGAAATCGTCAGCAAGGCGATCTTTCCGGCCTATACGCGGATGGCGGCGGAGGGGCAAAATCTGGCCGAGGGCTTTGTCCGGGTCTGGGGCGTGCTGCTGTTGGTGCTGTTGCCTATCGTCGCGGTGTTGGTCATGTTCCCGTCGCAGGTTCTTTTGACGATCCTTGGCGCACAGTGGCAGCCGGCGGCGCTGCCGTTTGCCGTGTTGGTTGTGGCGGAGGCGCTGCGCGCTCTGGCCGCCGCCGCAGGGATTCTCATCTTGGCCGGCGGCCGAACGGCCTATTTGTCCCGCATCAAAATCGCGGAGGTGGTCTGTTTTCTGTTGCTGATTGTGCCCTTCACGCGGCAGTGGGGCATGATCGGTGCCGCCACCTGCTTGGTCGTCGTCTACGTCGTCAGCTTGCTCGGGCACCTCTACGGCGCGCAGCGGGTCGTGCCGGTGTTGGCGAAGGTCGCTGCCTGTTCGTGGGAGCCCTGCATGGTGGCCGTGTCGCTCACGGTTCCCGTGTGGTGGCAGTGGGGTGGTATGCCGATGTTTTTCAGCGCATTGCTGTGGATCGCGCTCTGGGGTGGCTATGTGTGGTGGCGCCACGCCGACCTGCTTATAATGGTGCGGCGCGCCGTTCGTGCGCCGTCCTAACGGTTCCGGGAGTCGTCCATGCGCATCGCCTATCTGGCCTTGATCGAGCTCGATGTCGAAAACGCCTGCAGCGTCCATACGCGGGAGATCGGGGAGCAATTGGCGGCGCTGGGGCACGAGGTCACGCTGATCTTGCCGCGTCCCTTGCGGGCGCGGAGGTGGGCGGGTGTGCGCCATCTGTGGGTGCGTTGGTGGGGATTCGATCGATGGCGCCAATTGGCGTTTTACCTGCAAAGTGCCTGGATGCTCGTGCGGTGCCATCGTGCCCGGCCCTTTGATGCACTCTACGTGCGCGAGGCCATTCGCCATCCTTTCCTGCCGGGTCTCGCTCGGTGGCTCGGTCTGCCGCTGTTCGTCGAAGTCAATGGCTGGGCGCTGGATGACTTTCGCCTCATCGGTGCGTCGGCACGGGAGCTCGCGGAGATCGAGCGAAGCCAGGGAGCACTGCTGCGCGCGGCCAAGGGCATTCTCGTCAGCACGGTCGGGAATGCGGAGAAAGTGGCCAGCCAGTACCATATTCCGACTTCGCGCATCATGGTGCAGGAATTGGGGACGAATACCGAGCATTTCAAGCCCGGCGAACGGCTGGCGGTTCGCCGGTCGCTGGGCTTGCCGCCGGAAGGGCCGATCGTCCTGTTCGCAGGCAGTTTTCATCCTCACCATGACGTGCGGACGTTGGTCGAGGCCTTCGCCGGGTTGGCGACCCACGACCGACGGGCGACGCTGCTGCTGATCGGGCAAGGGGCGCAATGGGAGCCGATCGGCGAGCGGATTGCCGCAATGGGACTGGCCGATCGAGTTTGTCGCGTGCCCGGCGCACCCTACGAACAGATTGCGTCATACTATCAAGCGGCCGACGTCGGCGTGTTGCCCCTGTCGCGGGCCAACATCCGCCAGCGCAACGGCTGCATTGCCCTCAAGTTGTGGGACTATATGGCGGCCGGGTTGCCGGTCGTGGCGACGGATCTTCCCGACACGGCCAGCTATCCGCTTCTGCACGACAAGGCCGTTCTGGTCCCTCCCGAAGATCCGCACGCGATGGAGAAGGCGCTCCGGGATCTTGCGGAGCGGGGCGAGCTCAGGGAGCGATTGGGCCGGGCGGGACGGGACTACGTCGTGCAGTTTCGCGGATGGCGCCGGGCTGCCGAAGACACCGTGCGATTCATGAACGAACGGCTGCGGGAGTCTGCATGAGCGGGGAGAAGGTCGCATGTGCGGGATAGCGGGTGTGGTCGATCCGAACCGCCCGGCCGGGGTGTTGCAAGCGCAGGCGGAACGCCTGTGCCACGCTATGTCGCATCGGGGCCCGGACGACCGGGACGTGCGGGCGGCCGACGGATGGGCGCTGGGCCATGCCCGTCTGTCGATCATCGATCTGTCTCCGGCCGGCCGGCAACCCATGACGAATGAAACGGGGACGCTTCACCTCGTCGTTAACGGCGAGATCTATAACTACCGCCGCCTGCGCGAGGAGTTGGAAGCCTGCGGGCACCGGTTCCGCAGCCATTCCGATTCCGAGGTCGTCTTGCACCTCTATGAAGAGCACGGCGACGGCTGCCTGGCCAAGCTGGACGGCATGTTTGCCCTGGCCCTGTGGGACGAGCCGCGACGCCGCTTGCTGCTCGCGCGGGATCGTTTCGGGATCAAGCCTCTCTATCTGGCCGAGCGAAACGGGGGCGTGGCGTTTGCGTCGGAACTGACGGCGTTGCTGTGCAGCGGGGCCGCGGAGCTGACGATCGATCCCTCGGCGCTCTACGCCTACATGGCCTTGTCCTACGTGCCCGGCCCTCACACCATCGTGGCCGGCGTGTGTAAGGTCCTGCCGGCGGAACGAGTGGTGTGGCAGGACGGGCGGCTGGCGCGGAGCGTGTACTGGACGCCGTCCGTGCAGCCTTGGGCCGGCTCGCGGGCGGACGCGCGTGAGGCAGTCGCCGACGCTTTGGACCGATCCGTGCGCGCGCACCTCGTCGCCGACGTGCCGGTCGCCGCGTTCCTGTCCGGCGGCGTCGATTCCTCGGCCGTGACGGCCGTGGCGCAACGGCACCGGCCGATGCAGACCTTTTGCATGTCGTTCGCCGGCACCAACGTGGACGAAGCACCGATCGCGCGGGCGGTCGCCCGGCATGTCGGCACGGATCATCGGGACGTCTCTCTGGATCTGAAGCCATGGGAACTCCTCTCGCAGGCCACGGAGTTTATGGATGAGCCCTTCGCCGATTCCTCAGCCTTGCCGACCTTCGCCGTCTGCCGCGCGGCCCGCGAACGGGTGAAGGTCGTGCTGTCGGGAGACGGCGGCGACGAAGTGTTCGGCGGGTACACGGGCCGGTACCGCGTGGCCGCGTTGCAGGCCGCCGTGCCTGTGCCGTCCACTGTGGCCCGCTGGCTGCGGCGGCTGCCGCCGTGGCGGTCGGGGCGGCGGCAGTCGTTTCCCCGCATGCTGGATCTGGCGGCTTTGCCGGATCGGGAGCGGTTCGTGGCGGAGCGCGAGATCACCTCGGCGGCCGATCGCGCCGCGTTGTTCGGCACCGCCCGCGCCGCCCGCGAGGAGCCGAAGTTGCGCGAGATTCCCGGGCCCGCGATCGCGCAGGCGCAGGCGTGGCATCCCGTCCATCGGGCCTTGTGGGTGGACTTGGCCGCGCCCTTGGCCGACGACATGCTGACCAAGGTGGATCGCATGAGCATGGCCCACGGCCTCGAGGTCCGCGTGCCGCTGCTGGATCACCGGCTGGTCGAATTGGCGCTCTCGCTGCCGCCACATTGGCTGGTGAGTCCCTGGCCAGTCGAGGGGAAGCGCGTCTTGCGGGAGGTGGCGGCGCCGCTCCTCCCGCCGGGCATTTTGGATCGGCCCAAGCAGGGCTTCGTCGTGCCGTTGAACCGGTGGCTCCACGACGACTTGCTGGGGCGGTTCGATGCCTTGTGTCTGGGGTCCGATGCCGAGTTGGGTAACTGGTGCGACCCGGCCGGCGTGGCCGCGCGGCGCGGTGTGCCGCTCGGCGCCGAGCCGCGGCACGACCTCTATGCGTTGCTCGTCCTCGAGATGTGGCTGCGTCGCCAGAAGCGGGGCACGGCGTAATCGATGGCGCGCATCGGCGTGGACGCCACGATGCTGTTGCACGGGGTGCGGGCCGGGCGCCGGCACACGCGAAATCTGCTGTCGGAGCTGCTGCGACTCTATCCCAATGATGTCTGGCGGCTGCTGTATTTCGACCGAAAGGGGACGACGCCGGGCCGTCTGCCGCTCGCACCCGGCGCCCCATCGGGCGAAGTCGTCTCCCGACTGCCCATGCGGCTGCTGTTGACCCCCTGGCGGACCATCGGCTACCCTGTGGCCGATACGTGGCTGGGCAAAGTCGATGTCCTCTATGCGCCGGACCTGCTCTTCCCGCCCACGCGGCGGGCGCCGGTACTCTGCACGATTCGCGGCGTCGCCTACTTGGCCATTCCTCGGCTGTGTGAGCCCGACAAGGTCCGAGTCCTGAACGAGGCGTTTGCCTATGCCCGACGCCGCGCGCACCACTTCCTCGCTGTGTCGGAGAGCACGAAGCAGGATCTCCTGGCCTTGACCGACGTGCCGGCCGAACGGATTCATGTGGTCACGCACGGGATCGACCCGGTCTTTCGCCGGCTCGACCGGGCCATGTGCCGTGAGTTCGTCGCTGCCCGGTACGGCGTGCGACGGCCGTTTTTGCTCTATGTCGGCGTGATCGGTCGCCACAAAAACATCCGCGGTCTGTTGGAAGCGATGGCGGCGGCCGGGCCCTCGTTGAAAGAGGTCGATCTGGTGTTGGCGGGCCCCTTCGAGCCAGAAGCGGAACGGGCACGGACCTTCGCGGCGGATGCCGGCTTGGCGGATCGCGTACATTTCATCGGTGCCGTCGGCCAGGAGGACGAGACCCTGACCAGGCTCTACAACGCGGCGCTAGCGTTGGCGCACCCGACGTTTTACGAAGGGTGGTGCGCGACGCCCCTGGAGGCCATGGCCTGCGGCTGCCCAGTGGTGGCGTCGGACATCGCCTCGGTCCGGGAAGTGGTGGAGGATGCCGGGTGGCTGGTGCCGCCGGACGACGTTGATGGATGGCGACGGGCGTTGATCGGCATTGTGGAAGATGAGGCCCGCCGGACCGATATGGCCCGGTCGGGTGTAGGGCACGCCGCTCAACATACATGGGAACGTGCGGCGCACCGGTTGCGGCGGGTCTTGGCCGCGGTACAAGAGGCGGGACGATGAAAGATTCGTCGTTCGATCGATACAGCGAGACGTTTTTCGAGGAGCTCCATCGAGACTTGGATTTCGATCAAATCGTGATGGGCTACCAGGAATACTATTACGACAGTTTGCCGAGCGATCTTCAAGCGCCCATTTTGGACGTCGGGTGCGGAGCGGGGCAGTTTTTGCGGTTTTTGGAGATACAAGGGTACCGGCAGGCCGAAGGCGTGGAACTCTCCCCACAGCAGGCCGCCGAAGCAAGAAAACGCGTGGCCTGTCCAATCCATGTAGAAGATACGGCGACGTTCCTGGCCACCCGCCAGGGGCGGTATGCCGCTATCACCCTGAACGATGTCTTGGAGCATGTGCCGAAGAGCCAGACCGTGCCGTTTCTCGCGTTGCTCAAGCAAGGACTTCGGCCGGACGGGGTTCTGATCGTCAACGTGCCGGGCGTGGCGGGCCTCACGACGGCCTATGCCCGCTATAACGACTTTACTCACGAGGTGGTGTTCACGGAATTGAGCTTGCGGCAGGTGATGCTGGGCGCGGGGTTCCGCTCGGTGCGGTTCGTCGGAGAACGATGGCCGATGAAGTGGACGCCGGGCGGCCTTGCCCTGCGCGCGGCCCGCTGGCTCTGGTATCGACTGCTCCGGCTTATTTATTTTATCGAGATGCCGGGTGGCAAGTTGCCCACGCATTGGCAGGTGCGGGTGATCGCGGTCGCGTCACCCTAGTTTGAACCGCGTCAGAACGGGATAAGAACGCGATGACAGACCAATCCGAGCGGTTTCGCGAGGTGTTCGACGCCGAGCCGGCCTCCGTCGTGTCGGTGGAGGGCCGGGGCGGGGTTCCGTGCCAAGTATGGTCGTTTGTCAAAGGCGCCCACTATGCGGGAAATTTCGGCAAGCAATGGGCACGGTTCCGCAACGTGCAGATCGATTCGCTCAACGGTACGTCGATTTCCCGGCAGTACATGGAAGACTTGCTGGGGTTTCCCGTGAGCCAGTTGGCTGGGAAAGCGGTCTTGGAAGTCGGTGCCGGCGCCGGGCGGTTCACGGAGCATTTCGTCCGGCACGCCAAGTCCGTCGTGGCCGTGGATCTCTCCGAAGCGATTTTCGTCAACGTGGCACTGGGTGCGGACAATCTCGTGCCGGCGCAGGCGAACTTATTGGAGATGCCACCGCTCAAGCGAAAATTCGACCTGGTCTATTGCCGAGGCGTGCTTCAGCACACGCCCGATCCGTTGCGCTCCATCGCGGAACTCCACCGCTGGGTGGCCCCCGACGGTCTGGTCGTCTACGATGTCTATCCGCGCGGCACGCTCGGGCGGTTCGGCGCCAAATACGTGCTGCGCCCGATCATCCAGCGGCTCTTCACATACGAGACCTTCGTGCCCTGGGTCGAGCGGAATGCGGAGCGGATCTTGCGTTTGCGGTGGAAGGTGAAGCCCTTCCTCCCCGGAAAAACCTACAAGCTGCTGGACTTTGTCCTACCCATTTACGACTACCGAGACCGCCTGCCCCTCACCGACGCCCAATTGATCGAATGGGGCCAATTGGACACCGTAGATGGGTTTTTCGCGAAATACGACAATCCGTTCGACTGCGACGAGATTCTCCAGGCTGTCGAACGGATGGGGGCGCGTGTCGTGTCCTTCGACCGGACGATGAATTTCTTTCGTACGGCCATGCCGGCCGGACGAGAGCCTGCCATCCCCGCCGATACGAGTTCTCGCGCGTGAACGTCGGGATCGACGTGTACCAGGCGGGAGTCCGCTACGGCGGGATTGCCCGGTACATTCGAGCCCTCGTCTCCGCGCTCATCGGCGCGGCGCCGGCCGATCGGTTCGTATTGGTCAGCAATCATTGGCGGGCGCCGGACTATGCCTGGCGGCCGCAGGCCGAAAACGTCCGGCACGTGACGCTGCGCGCACCGCGCCGGTTGATGCAAGCCTGTTGGGATCGGTTCGCGTGGCCGCCGATCGAGGCGGTCGCCGGCCCGCTCGATATTTTCCACGGCACGCATTTCGTCCTGCCCGCCGCGGCCCGCGCCAAATTGGTGTTGACCGTCCACGATCTCAATTTCTTGCGCCACCCCGAGTATTTTCTGGACCGCTCGTTGAACGAGCGCGGGCATCGGATCGAACTGGCCGCGGCGCTCCGGCGGGCCGACGTGGTGATCGCCGTGTCGCAGCATACGAAACGCGACGTGGTCGAACTTATGGGCGTGCCGGAGGCGCGCGTGCGGGTGGTGTACGAGGGGGCGGAGCCGCAGATGTTTGTCGCCCCCTCGGTGGACGTGCCCGCCGTGCGGCATCGGTTTGGGTTGGACCGTCCGTACCTCGTGTTTTTGGTCGGGACACCGGAGCCAAGAAAAAATCTCGAGCGTACGGTGGCGGCGGCGCGAGCGGCCGCGCCCGACCTGCCCCTGGCCATCATCGGGCCCCCGGACCCCATCCGTCGTTTATTGAATGGCGAACTCCGTGGCGTACGGTTGCTCGGTTCCGTGTCGGACGATGACCTGCCGGCCGTTCTGCACGGTGCCGACGTCGCGCTCTACCCCAGTCTGGCCGAAGGCTTCGGCCTGCCGGCGATCGAAGCCCTGGCGGCCGGCGTGCCGCTGGTCACGTCGAATCGAACGTCGCTTCCCGAGGTGGTGGGCGATGCGGCCGAACTCGTGGATCCGGAATCGGTCGAGGCGATCGCGCAGGGCATCAGAGCGGTGCTCGGCGATGCCGCGCGGCGCCGGCATTTGATCGAACGAGGACAGGCTCGGGCGCGGGCATTGACGTGGGACCGGGCAGCCGGGGACGTGCTGGCCCTGTACCGGGAATTGGCCGGCTGATATGTGTGGCATCGGCGGATATCTCGGCGCTGGCTCTCAAGCGGTTTTGGACGAAATGGTTCGTCTTTTGGCGCATCGGGGGCCGGACGCAGCCGGTACGTGGCTGGGTCGGGGGGTCGGCCTGGCGCATACCCGCCTGTCGATTCTCGATCTGTCTTCGGCCGGAAGTCAGCCGATGGCCGATGAAGCCTCCGGCCTTCACGTCGTGTTCAACGGCGAAATCTACAACTTTGCCGCGCTTCGCGCGGAGCTCGAAGCGGCCGGCACGGCATTCCGGAGCTCTAGCGACACGGAGGTCTTGCTTCAGGGCTATCGGCGCTGGGGCGAAGCGGTCGTCTCGCGCCTGCGCGGTATGTTCGCTTTCGCCATCTGGGACGAGCGGGCGCGGACCTGTTTTCTCGCGCGTGATCGTCTAGGTATCAAGCCGCTGGTCTATGCATCGGTGCCCGGCGGGCTGGTGTTCGCCTCCGAGATCAAGGCGCTGTTCGCCCACCCAGGCCTCTCGGTCGAACTCGAACCGCCGGCCGTGGACCGCTACCTGGCTCTCGGTTACGTGCCGGGGCCCGGAACGATCTTCCGTCACGTCCTGGTTCTGTCGCCCGGCTGCTGGCTGCGCTGGCGCGAAGGTACGGTCGAAACCGGCCGCTACTGGGAGCCGGATTTCTCCGCCGGTCCGCTACAGGGAAACGAAGCGGACCTCGTCGAGGAATTGGACCGACGGTTGTCGGACGCGGTGGTGTCGCATCTGGTGGCGGACGTGCCGGTGGGCGCCTTCGTGTCTGGCGGCGTGGATTCCAGCCTGGTGGCCGCCATCGCCGCCAAGCATCTTGACACACCCTTGCACACCTTCACGATCGGGTTCGAGGGCGGGGGCGACGAGCGGGCCTACGCGCGGCGCGTGTCGGGCTGGATCGGCTCCGCGCATCATGAGCGGCTGGCCGAGCCGGAGATCGAGGCGCAGGTGCCCCGGCTGGTCTGGCACATGGACCAACCGCTCTTCGACAATTCGATGCTGCCCACGTTTCTGGTGTCGAGTCTTGCGCGGGAATGGGGCAAGGTCGTGCTCTCCGGTGACGGAGGGGACGAGCCCTTTTTCGGCTACGACTGGACTCGGTGGGCTCTGCGCCTGCCGTCGCTCCCCTTACCGAGGCGGCATGCTGGTTGGGAAGGGGCTTATCGGGCCGGTTGGGCCGGCCTGGCTGGGCGGCTCTACGACGATCTGAGCCGGACGGCCGACGAACGGTACCTGCGACGCATGACGGTGCCTGCCGCGTTGCGCGCCTGGCTCTACAGACCGGAATTCTCGGAACGGCTTGGAGCGCTCGAAGCCGAGCCTCTTCGGCTGCCGAGGGATGGGCTGCGGGACGCCCGCGACCGCTTTGTCCGTGCCGACCTGGCCGGATTTCTCGTGGACGATATTTTGCTGAAAGTCGATCGCATGAGCATGGCCTGTGGCCTGGAAGTGCGCGTGCCCTTGCTGGATCATCGCCTGCTCGAATGGGTGCTCCGGTTGCCGGTCCCGTGGCGTTTCCGCGAAGGGCGAGGCAAATACCTGCTCAGGCAGGTCGCCGGCCGATACCTGCCTCCTGACATTCTTCAGCCCAGAAAACAGGGTTTTACGGTGCCGATTGGACGCTGGCTGCACGGGCCCTTGGGGCTGCTCGTCGAGCGGCTCTTCGCGTCCCGACGATTCGCGGAGCGTGGGCTGATCCGGCCCGAACGGGCCAGGCATTTGCTCGACTTGCATCGGTCTCGTCGGTATGATTTGGGCCACCGATTGTGGAGCTTGGCCATTTTGGAGATCTGGTGCCGAATCTGGCTGGACAGGCAGACTCCGGATCAGAGCATCAGGACCTTGCTGGCGGAGACCGGCGACGCCGTATGCCCCAATCTCTCATGACGCGGCTCAAGCGGTTGGCAGCACCTCCGCACCCAACGTGGCAATCCGCGGCAAGCCGTGCCCGCGTCGAACGATTTCTCGAAGCGGAAACGCGCCGCGTGCCGACAGGCTGGCGGCTGAACGTCGGCTCGGCGTCCCGGCGGGTGGGGGCACGCGTGCTCAACCTGGACCTCCTGCCCGGGCCGGAGGTGGATTTGCGGGCGGATATCCTGCACCTGCCGATCAAAAGCCAGTCTGTCGACACACTCGTCTGCACCGGCGTGCTGGAGCATGTCCCCGACGCCCACCGGGCCGTGGACGAGCTCTATCGCGTGCTAAGTCCGGGCGGGGGCCTGTTTGTGGAAGTGCCGTTCATGCAGACGGTACACGCCTCGCCCTCCGACTATGCCCGTTGGACGCGGGACGGACTCACCCGGCTGTTGCGCCGGTTCGAGGTGCGGGAGAGCCATGTCGTGGCGGGGCCGGCATCGGGCCTGGCCTGGGCGATCCAGGAAACCCTCGCGATGCTCTTCAGTTTCAGGAGCGATGTGCTGTACCGCGTCGGTCTTCGCCTGTTCGGCTGGCTTGCAGTGCCGATATCGTGGCTGGACCGGGTGCTCGAGGGCCATCCGATGGCCTGGCGGGCCGCCTCCGGGTTCGCCGTGGTGGCGGCCAAGCCGCAACACGATCTCGCCCGGCAACCGACGATGCCTCGTGAAGGAGGGGGATGACGAAACCCGAGGATCTCGAGGCGGCGTTTCGGGCGGCGCGGTGGCAGCCGGCGTGGGAAGTGTCCAGACCGTTCGTCCGGCATTCTCAGCCGACCCCGTCGCCCGCTCAGGTGTGGCGGGTCGGTTCCGAGCAAGGCCCCGTCACCCTCTCCGTCGTCATCCCGACGGAGGATGCGGATCGCGGCGGTTATTTTCGCCAATTGCTCCGGCAACTGAACGCCCAAACCTTCCAGGATTTCGAACTGATCGTCGTCAAGGGCGACTTCCGGCAGGGGCGGGCGATCAATGTGGGCGCGGCCCTGGCGCAGGGGCGGTATCTCATGACCCTCGACGACGACACGTCGCTGCGGGACCGCGAGACCGTTCGGCGTCTGTGCGCCCTGATGGACGAGGCACCGGACATCGGGCTGGCGGGCGGCAACAACGTGGTGCCGGAAGATGCGCCGCCCTTCGTCCAAGCCGCCATGCGCCAGATTCCGCGCCGGTCGTGGGAGCCGGTTCCCACTGTCACCGATTCCGATCTGGCCGAGCACCCTTGTTTGATCATGCGCCGTGACGAGTTTTGCGCGTTGGGCGGGGAGAACGAACTCTTACCGCGCGGGCTCGATCCCTATCTCCGCCAGGTGTTTCGCGACGCCGGGAAGCGGGTCGTCGTGGCACCCGGCGTCCTCTATTCTCACTTGCCGCCCGTCACGTGGCGGAAATTGGTGCGGCAGTATTATCGCAACGGCAAACAAGCGGCCTTCGTGAACCGCCATTATCCGCAGTGGGTCATCGAAACGCCGGGTCGGCACGGGACGTTTGCCCCTCGGGTGCCGTTCCCGTTGCGCGTCGTCCGGTCCGCCGGACGGTTGGCCGGGACGGTGATCACCGGGCAATGGATCTGGCTGTCTTGCCAAGTGGCCTACGCGGTCGGCTTCCTGTCCGGTTGGATCGGCGATCGGCATTCGTCACCGCTGGCGGGGCGTGCGCATGGATGAGTCGGTCGGAACGTCCTCCTCCGGGACCGGCGAGGCGGTATCCTCCGTGGGCGGGAGTCTCCTAGCCGGGATCATGGTGATCGGGCTCTATCTGCGGTGGGAGCATGTCCGGAACTACGGCTTCCTTCTGAGCGGAGACGACGGCGTGGTAGCCCTGATGGGGCTGCACATGGTCTCCGGCACGGATTTTCCCTTGGTCTTCTATGGGCAGCACTATATGGGGACGCTGGATGCCTTGGTGGCCGGGCTGTTCTTTGCCCTCTTCGGCGTGTCGGGTGTCGTCTATAAGGCGACGGTGCTGCTATTCGCCGCTGTAACACTGACGGTGGCCGGGTGGTCGGCATGGCGTTGGCTGGGCTGGCGGCGAGCCGTTGCCGCGGTCGGCCTCATGGCCTTCGCGCCGGCGACGATTCGGTGGCAGATGGATCAGCCGAATTACGGATTGTTGTTTCTGTTCGGGGCGCTGATGCTGGGGCTCACGCTCCGTATGCTGGCCAAGGCTGAGGATGGGGCCTGTCCCTGGCCGATCGGGTTCTGGTGCCTCTGGGCCTTCGTCGCCGGGTTGGGGTTTTGGGCCAACTCCCTGCTCCTCGCGCTCATCGCGCCCGTGCCGGCGCTCCTGTGGCTCAGATGGGGTGCGCCGCCTCGTCGGGTCGTCTGGGGCGCGCTTGGTTGCTGGTTGGCGGGCCTGTTGCCGCTGGCGATCCACAATGTGGTCTATCCCCTGGCGACGCTGAGGCAGTTCGCCGGATTTTTCCTCGACGTGTCGTCGCGTGATGCCGTGCAAGACTTGTCCCCGATCGGTGTCCTGCTGAGGGGGCTGTGGCACAGGATCGATCCGACGGTCGTCGGTCGAAACGTGCTGGTGGCGGTCGGCGGATTCGGGTTCGACGACTATCCGCTCGTGAGAGGGCTGGGCCTCGCGGCGGCCGTCGGCCTGCTTGCGCTGGTCGGTGTGCAGGCGGTGGAATGGTTTCGGTGCACAGGTCGGCAGGGATGGCGTCAAGGCCTGTCGAGTCTGGACGGTGCGATGCGGGCCTGGCTGCTGTCCGCGGCCGGTCTCGTGGTGTTGCTCGGCAGCACCAGAACCAGGTACATGGCCCTGTTGACCATGATCGTGCCGTTCTTGTGCGTGATGCGGCCTCAGGCGGTCGAATGGAGACGGCCTCAACGCCTCCTCGCCGCCGGCGTGGCGCTCTACGTCGTCTTTGCGTCGCTGACGGTGATGGTCGTCCGGCCGATGCGGACGGACAATCCCGTCCCGGCACTCGTTCGCTTCCTGGATGCGCACGCGCTGACGCGGGGCTACGCCGGATTCGAATTGGCCTATCCCGTGGTGGTCGAAAGCCACGAAAGGATTGTGGTGTCGCCCTTGGCCGGCCCCTTCGTCGCCAACCGCTATCCGCCTTTCACCCACGCCGTCGAGGCGGCGTCGTCCGTATTCTACGTGTATCCGAGCGGCGATCCGTTGGCGCAGGCGTTGGGCGACTACTTGGCCGGGCAGGCCCTGTCGTTCGAGACGGCGGACGTGGAGGGCCACCGGGTGTACTGGGGATTCTCGCGCCCGGTGCGGCCCGACGAATTTTTGCCTGAGCCGCTCCTCAACGACTATCGCCGGGAACGCGGCGAAGCCGGGTAAGGCGGCCGGTGCGCCCGCGACGAAACGATTTCGAAGGAGGGGAAGCATGAGCGAATCTGACGCGAGACCGAAACTCACGGTGGTCATGCCCGTGTTCAACGAGCGGGCGACCATCGAGGAAATTTTGTGCCGCGTCCAAGCGGTGTCCATCGACAAAGAACTCGTCGTCGTGGACGACGCCTCCTCCGACGGCACCCGCGAGCTGTTGCGGCAATTGGATCAGGCCACGCGCGCCGTGCCCGCCGTTTGGACTGCCCCGTCGGGCCGCTCCGTGCGTGCGGACAACGTCCGCGTGTTGTTCCACGACGTGAATCAGGGCAAGGGGGCCGCCGTGCGGCGAGGTTTTCAGGCCGCGCGGGGCGAGTTGGTCCTGGTGCAGGATGCGGACCTCGAATATGACCCCCAGAACTACGACGTCTTGCTGGACCCCATCGAGCGGGGAGTGGCCGACGTCGTCTACGGATCCCGGTTCCTGGGCGGTCCCCACCGGGTGCTGCTCTATTGGCATTTCGTGGCGAATACCGGACTCACGATCCTGTCGAACATGATGACCAACGTCAACCTGTCCGACGTGTGGACCTGCTACAAGGCCTTTCGGCGTGAGGTGGTGGAACATCTCGATCTCAAAGAAAATCGATTCGGGTTCGAACAGGAAGTGACCGCCAAAGTGGCGAAAATGGGCTGCCGCATCTACGAGGTGCCGATCTCGTACTATGGCCGAACTTATGCCGAAGGGAAGAAAATCACTTGGAAAGACGGCATTCGCGGCCTTTGGTGCATCCTTCGATATACCTGGTTCGACTGAGCGCGAGAACGACGGAACGGACGATGTGCGGGATTTGCGGCATAGTCGGTAACGGCGATCCGGACGTGCTGGATCGTATGCGGCGGAAGCTCCGGCACCGGGGGCCGGACGAACACGGACACCATCTCGAACCCGGCGTCCTGCTCGCCATGCAACGGCTGTCGGTTATCGATCCGGCGGGCGGCCACCAGCCGATTGCCAACGAGGCTGGCACGGTCTGGGTGGTGATGAATGGCGAGATCTACAACTTCCGTGAATTGCGCGAGGAACTGCTCGCCAAGGGCCATCGCTTCACGACCAATTGCGACACGGAGGTGGTGGTGCACCTCTACGAAGAAGAAGGCGAAGCGGGGGTGCGGCGGTTGCGCGGGATGTTCGCCTATGCGCTGTGGGATCGCGAACGCCGGCGGTGCCTGCTGGTGCGGGACCGTCTGGGCATCAAGCCGCTCTACTACGCGACGTCGCGGCCCGCGGCGTCGGAACAGATCGCCGTGGCCTTTGCCTCGGAATTACCGTCGCTGCTCGAAGCGATGCCCGGTGCGTCGGTGCGTCCCGGCGCCGTGGCGCAATATCTGAATTGGTTGTACGTGCCGGGTCCCGAGACCCTCTACGCGGGGATTCGCCATGTGCGGCCGGGGGAGTATCTCCGTATCGAAGGCGGGCAGTGCGAGGCCGTGTCGTATTATCGGCCGCCCGAGGCCCCGGGCTTGCGGCAGCCGGTCGGCGTGGGCGAGGCGGCGGAAGAGTTCCTGGCCGTACTCAAGGACACGGTCCGGTCGCATTTGGTCAGCGACGTGCCCTTGGGTCTGTTTCTCTCGGGCGGGCTCGATTCCGGCTCGATCCTGGCTATGATGCGGGCGGTGACCGACGGGCCAATCAAGACCTTCTCCATCGGCTATCGCGCGGCGGCCGACCACTCGTACAACGAGGTGAGCGGTGCCAAGGCGCTGGCCGATCGCTTCGGGGCGGCCCATACGGAGGCGTTGCTCGATCCGGATGCCGTGACGTTGCTGCCGAAGATCGTAGCGGCGATGGGCGAGCCCTTCGCCGATTCCTCCTCGATTCCGACCTACTTGGTCTCGGAGGTCGCCAGACGGTCTGTGACCGTGGCCCTATGCGGAATCGGCGGAGACGAGCTGTTCGGCGGCTATCCGCGGCACTTGGGGGTGCGGACGGCGGCGCGCTACGCCGCCTTGCCGCGCGGATTGCGCGCGTGGGTCGGCAGGCGCCTTGCCACCCGGTTGCCGGAGCGAGACGACAGCCGCGATCAGGTGGGGCGGCTCAAACGGTTTTTGCGCGACGGCGCAGAGGATGTGCCGGTCCAATACGGCCGGTGGACGACGTTCTTGCCGGCCGAATGGGGCGTACGCGCGTTGACCGAGCGCGGCGAAGGGGCGGCGGCGATCGACGCGGCATCGGCGGCGGTGCAGGCCTGCTATCGGTCGTGGCCGGGCCGTGACCCGGCCGATAAGGCGATGGGCGTCGATCTGCAAACCTATCTGCCCGACGATCTGCTGCGGATGGGCGATCGCCTCAGCATGGCGCATTCGCTCGAGCTGCGCGTGCCCTATTGCGACCATCTGCTGTTGGATTTCGCCTTGCGCGTGCCGGCGACCCTGCGTTTCGAGGGGTGGGCGCTCAAGGGGTTCATGCGGCGCGCGCTCCGGTCGGTCCTGCCGCCGGCCGTCACCGAAGGGCCGAAATTGGGCTTCCGCGTCCCGTTGGCCCGCTGGCTGCGGGAAGATTTGCGGGAGATGGTGGGCGATCTACTGTCGGAGGAGACCGTGCGGCGTCGCGGCTACGTGCGGCCGGACTATGTGCAGTGGGTGCTGGGTGAGCATGACGCGGGGCGGCGGAATTTCGCGGATCAAATCTACGCCTTGTTGGTGTTGGAACTGTGGCATCGGACCGTTGCCGGGTCGTGAGCGCGATGCAGTTGCGTGAGATATGGCGGGAGAGGCGATGAACGTCGTGCTCTTGGCGGAGGTGTCGGCCGTCTCTGTCATCGGCGGCGCGGAGCGGGTCCTGCAAGAACAGGCGCTCGGCTTGCGTCGGCGCGGGCATGACGTCCGCCTGGTGGTTCGCGCTCCGGCGGGCGACGAGCGTCCGATGGCGATGCTGGGCGATATGCCGGAATATCGGTATCCGGTGTCGCGGACCAACGAATGGGCCTTCGTTGTCCGTTCGCTGGCCGGCTCGGTCGGGGCGTTCGATCGCGCCGCCGCGCCTGGCGACACGGCGGGCGCTCCGTCGGTTGCCGTGGTGCATCAGTCGATGGCGGGGTTCGGGCCGATCATGCGGCGGCGCCGGGCTATGAACGGGTGGGTCTACATCTGCCATTCCTTGGCGCACGAAGAGTTTAAGAGCCGGACCGTCCCGGGCGCGACATGGGTGGAACGCATCCGTTGGCGCCTCAACGAGCGTATGCGCTATCGCGTGGAGCATCTGGTCATGCGACGGTGCGCCGGCATCGTCGTCTTGAGCGAGTTCATGAAGACTCGCGTGCGGCAGGTCCACGGCATCCGCGAATCGCGCATCCACGTGATTCCCGGGGCGGTGGACGTGCAACACTTCGCGCCGGCCGACGACCGAGGCGCGGTGAGGTCGGCGCTGGGCCTGCCGCGCGAGCGGACCATCCTCTTCACGGTGCGGAATTTGGTGCCGCGCATGGGCTTGGATAAGTTGATCCGCGCCGCGGCCGACGTCCGGGACGCGCACAAAGACGTGTTGCTGTTGATCGGCGGGGATGGCCGCCTCAGGGGTGAATTGCAGCGGCAGATCGACGAGGCGAATGTACAGGAAGCGGTCCGCTTGATCGGGTTCGTCGGCGAAGACGACTTGCCGCGATATTATCAGGCGGCCGATCTGGTGCTCATGCCGACGCACGAGTTGGAAGGGTTCGGGTTGGTGACGGTCGAAGCCTTGGCTTGCGGCACGCCGGTGGTGGGGACGCCGGTTGGCGCGATCCCGGAAATCCTGACGCGCATCGACCCTCGGTTGCTGGCCGAGGGCAGCGAGGCTGAGGACTTGTCTGCCGCCATCGACCGGACACTGATACGATTTCGCCAGGAGCCGCAGGCGCGGGCTCGCACGGCGGCACGGGCGCGCGAGGTGGTGTTGGCGGAATATCGTTGGGACATCAACGTCGCGCGGCTGGAAGCCGTCATCCGGCAAACGGCAGAAGGCCGTCAGAGGAAAGCGGAAGGCGGATGAGCGGGCCGGTCACCGTCATGCACGTCATTACGCGTTTGGACCGGGGTGGCTCCGCGCAAAACACGCTTCTGACGGCGCTGGGGCAGGATCGGGCGCGATACGTGCCGGTGGTCGTGGCGGGGCTGGCCGGACAGTGGGATCAACAGGGCGGCAACCAGGCGACGGAAGACAACCGTCGTCGGCTGGAAGCCGCGGGGATCCGTTGTCTGATCCTGCCGACGCTCACGCGCGAAGTGAATCCGCGGAAAGATGTGACGACGCTTCGGCGCCTCTATCGGCTGTTCCGGGACGAACGGCCGGGCTTGGTCCATACCCATACGTCCAAGGCCGGCGCGCTCGGCCGGGTGGCGGCCTGGCTGGCCGGCGTCAAGACGGTCGTCCATACGCCGCACGGGCATGTCTACTACGGCCACTTCGATCCGGTCGAGTCGTGGGTCTTTTATTGCGTCGAACGGGCCCTGGCTAGCCGGACGACGCACATGATCGCCCTGACCGAGGCGGAGCGCGACGAGCATCTCCAGCGCGGCGTCGGACGGTCGGACCGGTTTGCGGTTATTCCCAGCGGCATCGATCTGGAACGATTTCGTTTGGTGGCCGAACGGCGGGATCGGCACGGACGGACGGCGATTCCCGGGCTGTCCCTGCCGTCCGATGCGGTGGTGGTCGGATCGGTCGGATGGCTGACGGACGTGAAGGGGCACGGGACCTTGATCGAGGCTGTGGCGAAACTGGCGCCGACCCATCTGTCGGTGCACCTGGTCATCGTAGGCAGCGGCGACCGGTTGTCGGATTACCGAGCGCGAGCCGCTCGCCTGGGCATCGCCGATCGGGTGCATTTTTTGGGGGAACGCCGCGACGTCCCGGATTGTTTGGCGGGAATGGACATCTTCGTCCTGCCGTCGCTCAACGAGGGTATGGGCCGGGCCTTGATCGAGGCCATGGCCGCCGGACTGCCGGTCGTCGCGTCCCGCGTGGGTGGGGTGCCGGCGGTTCTCGAAGACGGTCGGTCCGGTCGGCTTGTGCCGCCCGGCGATGCCGATGCCCTGGCGGCGGCGATCGGCGCGTTGCTCGCCAAGCCCGAGGACGCGATGGCGTTGGCCCGAGCCGGCTCGGCCCGAATCGGCGAGCGGTTCGGCGCCGGGGCGATGGTCCGTGCGATCGAATCGGTCTATGATCACGCGCTGAAGGATGGGCACGGATGAGCCGGAGCATCGGACCGCGGCGAACACGTTTTCTGACCGTGGCCCTCCTTGCGGGAGCCATAGGCTGGGCATGGCTGGCTGGTGCGAGCGTCGGGCATGCACAGAGCGGCCAGCCTGATCAACCCTCGCCCACGCCGTTGCCCGATCCCGTTACACCCGCTGTGCCGCAGGACGCGCCCGCCGTCCTGTTTTCGGACGGGGCCGTTCCGCTGGTGACCAGTTTTCACGTGCACAGCACGGCCAGCACCGGGGACCTGACGCTCGATCAGTTGGCGACGCAGGCCGAAGACTTGGGCATCGAGGCCATCGTCCTGACGGAAAATTTCGTACTGCAATACGAATATGGCCTGTTTCCCTGGCGGAGCGTCATCAAGGCGAAGGTGTCCTTTCCCTCGGTCTTGGACTATGGAGTCGAACGGTATTTTGCCGAGGTGGCGGACGTCCAGGCCCGCCATCCCAAGGTGCTCCTCGTGCCCGGCATGGAAATCACGCCCCATTATTACTGGACCGGGTCGTTGTTTTCCGGGGACCTGACCATGTTCAACGGACAGAAAAACATCTTGGTTTTCGGATTGCCCGGTCCGTCGGACTATCTGACGTTGCCCGTCAACGGCAATCCGGGTTCCTACCGGTTCGATGCGGGCCTGCTCGTGCAAGCTTTGCCCGTGGCGCTTCTAATCCCTGCCGTGTGGTGCTGGCGGCGTCGCGACGATGGCCGACGCCGTGCCCTATGGGCTGGGCTCCTGGCCGCGCTTGCCGGGCTCTTGCTGTTCAATGCGCGGCCCTACGGTGACCCGCAGTTCGCGATTTACGACGCCGGCTTGCGGTATCGTCCGTACCAAACCTTGATCGAGCGGGTCGAGGCCCTTGGCGGCGTCACCATCTGGTCCATGCCGGAGGCGAAAGACTTCCATGAATACGGCCTCGGTCCGTTCGGCGTTCTGACGATCAAGACGAATCCCTATCCCGAAGCCCTGCAACTGACCAGAGGGTACACGGCCTTCGGCAGCATCTATCAGGACACGCGGACAGTGACGCAACCGGGCGGGATATGGGACGAACTGCTGACGCTCCCCGATCGTTACCGGAAGGGCCTGCCGCCCTGGGGCGTCGGCGAGATCGCCTTTCACGGTTTGAATCGCGATACGCGGGAGTTGGACCAGGTGCTCACGGTCTTCGGGGTTCGCCAACGGACCGCGGCGGGGATCGTCGAGGCGCTTAAAACAGGGCGGTCCTATGCCGTGGGACAATATCGCTCGAAAACCCGGTTGCGGCTGGAGGAGTTTCGGGTCGGTTGCCACGCGGAGGATCCGGGCGCAACCTCCGGCGAGACCTTGACGCCCGCGCCTTCGTGCGCCGTGACCGTCTCGGTGCGCGTCTCCGCCGCCGACCCTCCGCCGATGCCGGTGACGGTCACGGTGGTTCGATCCGGGCAAGTGATGGGCAAGGCGAGCGGCCCGCTGCCCTTCGTCCAACGTTTCGTCGATCCGACGCCTTCGGCCGATGCCCGCGGAGTTTATCGGGTGATCGTCGAAGGCCAAGAGGTCGAATTGCTCAGCAATCCGATTTTCGTCGAGCCGATTCCGGCCGGAACGGACGCGGTGCCGGCATCGCCGGGGGATGCCGCCGATCCGGGGCCCCCGCCGCCTTCCGACGAAGTGCGGAGTTAAGGCACGCATGCTGGTGGCGATCCATCAACCGCAGTACCTGCCATGGCTGGGGTATCTCGACAAGATCGACCAGGCCGACGTGTTCGTGATTCTCGACAACGTGCAGTTCAAAAAGAACGAATGGCAGAATCGCAATCGCATCCGCACGGCTCAGGGCTGGCAATGGGTTACCGTGCCGGTGCTGCACCGCTTCGGTCAGCGGATCGACGAAGTCTGCGTCAACCAGACGGAGGAATGGGCGAGCAAGCATCTACGGGCCGTCGAGATGGCTTATGCGAAGGCGCCGCACGTTCAGGCCCATTGGGACGGGTTTAGGGCCATCCTGGAGCAACGGTGGGAGCGGCTGGCCGCCGTGAATGTCGCCGTCATCCAATGGCTCTGCCGGGCCTACGGCATCACGACCCCCCTGCGCCTTGCCTCAGAGATGACGTTGCGCGACGAGCCGACGGACCGATTGGTGGATATCTGCCGAGCGGTGGGGGGCACGGCCTATCTGGCCGGGGCCGGCGCGGCCGGCTACATGGACATGCCGAGATTCGAGGCGTCGGGAATTACGCTCAGGGTGCAGGACTTTCATCACCCGGTCTATCCGCAGTGCTACGAGCCCTTCGTGCCGGGCATGGCGGCGATTGACTTGCTCTTCGCCTGCGGCGATGATGCGCTGCCCCGCTTGCGGGCGTCCAGGGGCGTGACGGGGGCGGCGGGCGAGCGGGTGGCGCGAGACGTCAGCAGGGGAGGATGATATGAAGGGAGCGCAAGCGGAACCGATTCGAGTCTTGGCGGTCGGCGCCCATCCCGACGACATCGAGGCCGGCTGCGGCGGCGCCTTGCTGCGCTATTCGGCGCAGGGACATCGCGTCTTCGCACTGGTGATGACGCAGGGCGAGTTGGGCGGCGATCCGGCCGTGCGCGCGTCCGAGCAGGCGGACGCGGCCAAGATCCTCGGCATCGAGCGGGTCTATTGGGGCGAGTATGCGGATACGGCCGTGCCGAACGATCGGAGCGTCGTGCAAGCGATCGAACAGGTGGTGCGCGAGGTGACGCCGCACGTCGTGTTCGTGCACTTTCCCGAAGACACGCATCAGGACCATCGGAACGTGGCCATGAGCACGGTCTCGGCCACCCGGTACGTCAGGAACGTGCTCTTTTACGAAGGGCCGACGACGCAGCAGTTTGCGCCGACCGTGTTCGTCGACATCGACAAGGTCTTGAGCCAGAAAGTGGCGGCCCTCCAAGCCCATGCGTCTCAAGTAAACCGGACGAACGTCGAAGGGTTGAGCATCATGGAGGTGGTTCGGTCGGCTGGGCATTTCCGCGGCATCCAAGGCCGCGTGAGGAATGCCGAGGGCTTCGTGCCGCTGCGGCTCTTCCTGCCCGGCTCGTGATGATGTCGCGCACGACGGACATTCCCCATTCCCGGCCGGCGCTCGGGCCGGAAGACGCGCAAGCCGTGGCCCAGGTGGTCGCATCGGGCCATGTCGCCCAGGGCGCGCAGGTCGAAGCCTTCGAGCGTGGCGTGGCCGCCTACGTGGGGCGGCGAGGCGGCGTGGCCCTCTCGTCGGGAACGGCCGCGCTCGAAGTCGCGTTGCGTGTGCTGGGGATCGGGGCAGGGGACGAAGTGCTGCTGCCGAGTTTCGTCTGTTCCGCGCCGTGGTTGGCCGTGACCCGCATCGGCGCGACCCCGCGGCTGGTCGACTGCGAGGCCGGCACGTACAATCTCGATCCCGCATCGGCCCGGCACGCCCGTTCGCCCAAGACGCGCGCGCTCATCGTCCCGCACTTGTTCGGCTTGCCCGCCGATCTGACGGCGATCGAGGCGCTGGGACTGCCGATCATCGAAGATTGCGCGCAGACCTTGGGGGCGAGGGAGCAGGGGCGCACCGTCGGCACGAGCGGTGTTGTGACGGTCTGCTCGTTTTACGCCACGAAGCTGCTCTGCGCCGGAGAAGGCGGCATGATCCTGGCCGACGATGTCGGAGTGTTGGAGCGGGCCCGGATGCTGCGCGCGTATGACGAACGGGACGATCTGCCTGCCGCATCGTTCAATTACAAAATGACCGACATGCACGCCGCGCTCGGCCTGGCGCAGTTGTCCCGGCTGCCAGACTTCATCACACGCCGGCAGGCGATCGCCGCGACGTATTGCGCGGGGCTGGCCGGAGGGCCGCTCGAGTTGCCGGCGGTGCCCGCCGGTCGGACGCACGTGTATTTCCGGTTTGTCGTTGGCTGTGGAGACGGAGCCAGGCGCGATCGGCTGATGGACCGGCTGGTGGCTCGGGGCGTCCAGTGCCGACGGCCGGTCTTCAAATCCCTGCACCGCTATCTCGGGCTCGGCGGCTTTCCCGCGTCCGACCATGCGGATGCGACGGCCCTGTCCATTCCCCTGTACCCGTCGTTGAGCGACGATGAGGTGGCGCGGGTGATCCAGGCGGTGCGCGAGGCCGCGGCATGAGCGGCGACCGGCAACAGGTTCCCCAGTGGCCTCGCTGGGCCGGATGGATCGGGCTGATCGTTCTCGGCTTGCTCCTGCTGCCGGCTGTCCGCGAGTTTTACATCGTCGAGGGGCGGCGCTGGCTCTACATCTTTCTGGTATCGTCCAGCTTGGCCTTCAGTCTGACGCCCTTTCTCATCGACATGGGCATCCGCTGGGGCCTGGTCGATCAGCCCTCCGCGCGGAAGATCCACGAGAGACCGGTGCCGCGCATCGGCGGCGTGGCCGTCTATATCGGCTTCACCTTCGCGATCGTCGCCAATGCCATCTTGGAAGGGTGGATGGTGGCGGTGTTGTTCGCCGGCTCCGTACTCCTGGTCATCGGCTTGGTCGACGATGCCAAGGGGCTGCCGGCCTGGCTCAGGCTGGGCGCGCAACTGGGCACGGCCGCGCTCGTGATCGCCTCCGGCGTCAAGCTGACGCTGTTGCCGTCCGGCTTCGTCGGCGATGCGATCAACGTCGGTCTGACGGTGCTCTGGATCGTCGGCATCACCAATGCCTTCAACTTCTTCGACGGGATGGACGGACTGGCGTCCGGCTTGGCCATGCTCATGGCCTTCTTCATGGGCGTCGTCGCCTATGAAACCGATCAGGCGGGGCTCGCCTGGCTGGCTGTGGGCATGGTGGGCGGGAGCCTAGGCTTCTTTTTCTACAACTTCCGCGTCCAAAAGGGGCCGGCGCTCATTTTTTTGGGCGACGGCGGGGCCACCTTCATGGGATTCACGCTGGCCTGTTTGGCCGTCAAGGGCAATTGGGCGGACGACAACCCCCTCGTCTCCTTCAGCAACCCGCTGCTGATTTTCGGCCTGCTCATCTACGACATGATCCATATCACGGTGGAGCGGATCGTGACGGGCAAGGTCCATACGGTCAAGGAATGGATCGACTATGTCGGCAAGGACCATCTCCACCATCGGCTCGAACGGGTGCTGGGCAGCCGCCGGGTCAGTGTGGAGGTCATTTTTGCCTTGGCGATCTGCCTGGGGCTGGCGGCGATCGTGTTGCGGGGCGCCGACCTGCGGGACGCCGTGCTGCTGCTGGCCCAAGCTGCGCTGATCGTGATCATTGTCACGATCATGGAGCAACGGGTGAGAAACGCCAATCAAGAGGGAGGGAAAGCCGAATAATGGTACCGACGGTGGAATGGAAAGACGGGGCGGTGCGGCTGCTGGATCAGAGCCGGTTGCCGGGGCATGTGGAATTTCTCGATTGCCGGGACTATCGGGATGTGGCGGCAGCCATTCGCGAGCTCAAAGTGCGGGGCGCACCGGCCATCGGCGTGACGGCGGCGATGGGCGTGGCGCTCGGCGCTCAGTCAATACAGTCAAATAGTTACAATGAGTTCTCTAATGTCATGCTTGGCATTTGTGAGGTCCTGGCTGCCACACGGCCGACGGCCGTCAACCTCTTCTGGGCCATCGAGCGGATGAAGCGTTTGTTAACCGCCGCCAAGGGGCAGCCCGTGCCGGATATCAAGCGGCGGCTGGTCGAGGAGTCGCAGGCCATTCTCGACGAAGACATCGCCATGAACCGGTCTATGGGACGGCACGGAGCAGCGTTGATCAAAGACGGGCAGACCGTCCTAACCCATTGCAACGCCGGCGCCTTGGCGACCGCCGGCTACGGCACGGCCCTGGGGGTCATCCGAGCGGCTTGGGAAGAAGGGAAGAAGATCAAGGTCATCGCGGACGAAACGAGGCCGGTGTTGCAGGGAGCCAGGCTGACGGTTTGGGAGCTGATGCAGGACGGCATTCCGGTGACCCTGATCACGGACAACATGGCCGGCGCGATCATGCGGCAGGGGCTGGTGCATCTCTGCGTAGTGGGCGCGGATCGGATTGCGGCAAACGGGGACGTAGCGAACAAGATCGGCACCTATTCGGTGGCCGTCCTGGCGAAGGCCCACGGCATCCCTTTTTACGTCGCGGCGCCCCATTCGACCATCGATCTCAAGACGCCTTCCGGTGCGCAGATTCCGATCGAGCAGCGGAACCCGTCCGAGGTGACGGCCTTGCACGGCGGGCCGCCGGTCGCGCCGGCCGGTGTGGCCGTTCTGAACCCGGCTTTCGATGTGACGCCGGCGGACCTAATCACCGCCATCATCACCGAACAAGGCGTCTTCAAACCGGGCGACCTCGCCGCCCACTTTTGAGCCTGCAAGTGTTGGGCAGATAGCCGGTCCCGCCGAGTTGTTCGATTCACTCCTCCCGCCAGGATCCTTTCCTAGTCGGTTGTGCGAGGGCTGCTTCCAGCGCGGATAGAAACAGCGCGCGCGGCCAGGGGGTGGCGCCGAGGCGGGCGACGTGTTCGGTCTGCACCTGGCAATCGAAGAGTTGAAACCCCCAGGCCTGAAGCCGTCTGAGCAGGTGGACGAAGGCGACCTTGGAGGCGTTCGGGTGCTTCGCGAACATCGATTCGCCGAAGAAGGCCGCGCCCAGCGACACGCCGTAGAGCCCGCCTACTAAACGTCCCTCCCGCCAGGTCTCCGCCGAGTGCGCAAATCCCATGTCGTGCAGTGTCGTGTAAGCGCGGATCATGGCATCGGTGATCCAGGTGCCCTGCTGGCCGTGACGCCGGATGGTGGCGCACTGCTCGATGACCTGGGCAAAAGCTGTATCGAAGGTCACTGCGAACAGTTGCTTCTTGAGGGTTTTCTGCAAGCTCCTGCCGACGTGCAAGTCGGCCGGGCGCAGCACCATGCGCGGGTCCGGCGAAAACCAGAGAAGGGGCGTCCGCTCGTCGTAGGGCCAGGGGAAAATACCCTGGGCATAGGCGGCGAGGAGACGATCGGGATGCAAGTCGCCGCCATAGGCGACGAGGCCGTCGGCGTCGGCTTTCCGGGGATTGGGGAAGGGGTAGAGACTTGCGAACTCGTGTGGCGTCATATGGTGGTGTCGGCGGCTCCCTCAGTCTCGATCGGCGCTTGCGGAGGCGCGAGAGGGCACATTATAATCGCGCCCGCCAACAGGATGGGAACCATCTTCGGACATCATCCTGCCACATCTCAATCCGACGTATGAAGGAGCCACACGAGTCATGAAGGAACGGACGTTAGCGATCATCAAGCCGGATGCCGTGAAGAAGCATGCCATCGGAGACATCATCGCGCGCTACGAAGGGGCCGGCCTCGCGCCCGTCGCCATCCGCCTGCGCAGCCTGAGCAAGGCGGAAGCCGAGGGATTTTATGCCGTCCACAAGGCGCGGCCCTTTTTCGGCAGCCTGACGAGTTTCATGAGTTCCGGCCCAGTCGTGGTGTTGGTGCTGGAAGGCGAGGATGCGATCAAACGTCACCGCGACCTGATGGGCGCGACCGATCCGGCCAAGGCCCAGCCCGGCACGATCCGGGCGGCGCACGGCGCCGGCATCGAAGCCAATGCCGTGCACGGGTCCGATTCTCCGGAAACCGCCAAGTTCGAAATCGGCTATTTCTTCCCCGAAATCGAACTGTCCTCGCGTTAAGCTGCCGCGCATAAGCTACGCAAGGCGGGGAAAGGCCAAAACGAGCCGGACCGTCATGGCGGCCGATGCGACAAGCCCCTCCGCTGTCGGTGCTGCTTGGTGCTGCCTTGCGCTGACGGCAGGACTGCTCTGGGGCGGATGCGCGACCAAGCCGTCCGCCCCGCCGAAATCCCTTCCGAAGCCGGCCTCGAAATCTCCTGCGCGTCCGCAGCCGGAGCTTGCCGCCGACGTGTCGACGAAAGCGCTCACCCAGGCGATTGGCCATGTGCGCGAGGGACGGCACGACCAGGCCGCCCGTTCGCTCGAGCGGTGGCTGGCGTCCTATCCCCGCTCTCCCTCGACCGGCGACGCGCATTGGTGGCTGGGGCAAGCCTACGAAGGACAGGGGCGGGTGGCCGCCGCCTTGTCGGAATATCGGCAGGCCGCCGCTGCCGTGCCCGGCACCGACATCGGCGCACAAGCCACACGCAGTATCGCGCGATTGGAACAGGCGCTGGCCGGTGTCGCAGCGGACTCCGACCGCCCGCGCGCGGCCCTGGTTTCGCCCCAGGCCGTTCCGAGCGGTCCCGGCCTGTCCGCATGGATCGAAGGCGTGCAGCGAGGGGGCGCCACGGCCTTGGCCTTGCCCATCGGCACGGACGAGAAGTCGGGGGCGACGCAGGCAGGGCTCTGGTTTGCGAGCGTCTGGGCGCCCTGCGTGCGCGATCTGTTCGGCGACGTCGTGCCCGCCGCCCATCGCAACGGGTTGGCCGTGTGGGCGATCGTGGATGCGCGGCACATGAATTGGCTGGACCCGCGCCAGGGCTGGCACGACTGGGACTACGATCCGGCGGCCAGGGAGCTTCGGCCCTCGCCGCGCATCGACCTCTCGCATCCGGCTTTTCAGGAATACATGACCGGCGTGCTGCGCGATTTGGCCGCGACGGGCATCGACGGGATTCTGTTCCGGCGGGAATCGAAAACCGGTCCCTTCGCGGGTGTGAGCGAATTCGCCGTCCGCCATTTCGAACAGGAGACCGGCCTGAGGATCGAGCCGACGGCGCTGCAACAAGGAGAGCAGTATGCGCCGGACGCGTGGCGCTGGATCGGCTGGAAAGCCAGAACGGGGTACAAGATTCGGGACCGGTGGATGCAAGCGGTCCGCGCCCAGCATCCGGCCATGAAGTTCGGCATCGAACTCCATGCGACCGCCGTGTCCGATCCCGTGCAAGCGTTGCAATGGTACGGCGAGGATCTTTTGGAAGCCAAGCGGAGCCGGTACGATGTCGTGGTCTTGGGGGATTGGGCGGCGAACGGTTCGCTCGTCGTCTCGGACGTCGCCAAGTCGGTCGAGCAGGCCGCCGCGCTCGTGGGCGACGCGCGTCGCGTGTGGGTGGAATGGCCGGAAGAGGGGCATGTCTCGCGCGTATGGGGCGAGCGGGCGAACGAGGCGGCGCGCCGGTTGGCCGGCTCGCCGCGCGTCGGTCTGGTGTTGCGGATGGAGGCGCCGCCCGTTCCTTGACAAAGCCGGCGACGGCCCACTACGATCCACCGCCTGTTCCGACCATCCTGTGAGGCATGTATGGAGCCGACCGATCTCCGTTTTCACGAAGAGCACGAGTGGATTCGCGTGGAGGGCAACCGGGCCACCTTGGGTATCAGCCACTATGCCCAAGACGCGCTGGGCGACATCGTCTACATCGATCTGCCCAAGGTCGGCACGGCGGTCGCCGCCGGCCAGCAAATCGGCGAAGTCGAATCCACGAAAACGACCTCCAACATTTATTCGCCCGTCAGCGGCACGATCGTCACGGTGAACGGCGATCTCAAAGACCATCCGGAAGTCGTCAATTCGGAGCCCTACGGCAAAGGCTGGATGGCGGTGATCGAACTGTCCGATCCGGCCCAAGTCGGCAAGTTGATGACGGCCGACCAATACAGGGCCTTTCTCGCCTCCCACAAACACTGACATGCCGGATCCCAGGCACATCGCCATCCTCGGCGCCGGTCCTGGGGGCTACGTGGCGGCCATTCGCGCCGCGCAACTGGGCGCCCGCGTCACGGTCGTGGAGCGGGAAGCCCTGGGCGGCGTCTGCCTGAACTGGGGCTGCATCCCGAGCAAGGCGCTGCTGTCCGTCGTCGAACTGGGCGACAAGGCTAAGAAGGCCGCCGACATGGGGTTGAATCTGGGCGGCCCCTTGTCCTACGACCTGGCCCGCATGGTGGCGCGAAAGAACAAGGTGGTCGACGGCCTCGTCAAGGGCATCGCCACGCTGTTCAAGACCTGGGGGGTCGAGCACGTTGCAGGGCAGGGCAGGTTGCTCGATGCGCGCACCCTGTCGGTGGCGAAGGCTGACGGGAGCGAAACGCGTATCCAGGCCGATGCCGTCGTGATCGCGACCGGGTCATCCTGGCCGAACCTGCCGCTGTTCCCGATCGACGGGACGCAGATCGTCACGAGCAAGCAAGCGCTCGACGCGACGAGCATTCCTGCGTCGATGCTGATCGTCGGCGGCGGGGTCGAGGGGTGTGAGTTCGCGTCGCTCTACAGTGGCTTGGGGACGCAGGTAACGATCGTGGAGCTGTTACCCCGGTTGCTGCCGCTGGAAGACGAAGACGTGTCGGCCTTCATGGAACGCGAGCTGAAAAAACGCGGCGTGACGATCTGCACCGGGACGACGGTCGAGCAGGTGTCCCGGCAAGCCGATTCCGTCACGGCCGCGCTTAAGAACGGGACGACGGTGACGGCGGCGCAGTTGCTCGTCTCCGTCGGGCGCGGGTTCAATTCGCGCGGTATCGGCTTGGAGCAGGTCGGCGTGCAGGTCGGGCGGCGCGGGGAGATTCCGGTGAACGACCGCCTGGAAACGAACGTGCCCGGCATCTATGCCATCGGCGACGTGACGGGGGTGGCCATGCTGGCGCATGTCGCGTCCGCCCAGGGCAAGGTCGCGGTCGAAAACATCATGGGGCACAACCGGCTCATCGCCTACGACGTGATTCCCGCCGGTATCTTTACGCTGCCCGAGGTCGGGCGCGTGGGACTGACCGAGCAACAAGCGAAAGCGCGTAGCGCAGAGGGCGGGGGCAAGCCCGAGCAGGACGTCAAGGTCGGCCGCTTCCGCTACGCGGGGCTCGGCAAGGCGCAGGGCACTGGCGAGACGGCGGGCTTTTTCAAGCTCGTGGCCGACGGCCCCACCGGCAAGGTGTTGGGCGCACATATCGTCGGGGCCCATGCGGCGGACTTGATCCATGAGGCGGCGCTCGCCATGCAGGCCGGCGCGACCGTCACAACGATGGCCGAGACGATCCATGCCCACCCGACCCTGGCCGAAGGATTGATGGAAGCGGCCGAGGATGTCGAGGGGATGGCGATTCATCTGGCGAGGAAACGGGTGTCGTAACCGCTAGTCTGCGAGGGCGATGGTTCGATCGCTGCTGATCAAGTTGATCATGCTGGCAGCGACGGCCGGGTTGGTCTTTTGGATCGGCTGGCCGGTACCCAACGACACATTTGAAGAAGAGAGTACAAATCCCCCGGCGGATGAGGCAAAATCCCCTGGGCCGACAGGGGTAGTCTCCACGAAGCAGACGGTCAAGCCGGCGACGCAATCGGCAGCGAGGCCAGGAGTATCGCAAGCCAAGCTGGCGGCGCCGGCCGTCTCATCCGCCTCGTCCGGCAAGCTGGACCTCAATCGGGCCGGCGCCGAAGCGCTCGAACGGCTGCCCGGAGTCGGGCCGGTGCTGGCGCGGCGCATCGTGGATTGGCGGCGGGAGCATGGCGGCTTTACGGATGTGGAGCAATTGAACCGGGTGAAGGGCATCGGCGAGAAAAAGCTCAAGCAGATCAGGCCGCTGGTAACGGTCGCACCGCCGACGCCTTCGGGACCGACACGGACGAAACCCCAATGAGCGAGTTGCAACGACAACTGGATCTCATTCTGCGCGGCACGGTCGAGGTCATCCAGCGGGACGAGCTGGAAGCCAAACTCACGCGCTCGCTCAAGGAGCGGCGGCCGCTGCGGATCAAGGCCGGCTTCGATCCCACCGCGCCGGACCTGCATCTGGGGCACACGGTTCTCATTCACAAATTGAAACATTTCCAGGACCTGGGCCACCAGGTGCTCTTTTTGATCGGCGATTTCACCGGCATGATCGGCGATCCGACCGGCGTCTCGGAGACTCGCAAGGCCTTGACCCAGACGCAGGTGCAGGACAACGCCAAGACCTACCAACGCCAGATTTTCAAAATCCTGGACCCGGCCAAGACCACCGTCGTGTTCAACAGCGAATGGATGGGGCCGATGTCGGCGGGGGATTTGATCCAGTTGGCGGCGCACTATCGGGTGGCGCGCATGCTGGAGCGGGAAGATTTTCACAAGCGCTACCAGGAGCAAAAGCCGATCAGCGTCCACGAATTCCTCTATCCGCTGGTGCAGGGTTACGATTCCGTGGCGATGAAGGCGGACGTGGAACTCGGCGGAACGGATCAGAAATTCAATCTGCTCGTGGGGCGCGATCTGCAACGGGACTACGGGCAGGAGGCGCAAGTCGTCATCACCATGCCGCTGCTGGAAGGCACGGACGGCGTGCGCAAGATGAGCAAGAGCTTCGGCAACTATGTGGCGCTGGAGGACAAGCCGGCGGACATGTTCGGCAAGCTCATGTCCATCAGCGACACGCTCATGCACCGCTATTACGAACTGCTGACCACCGAGGACCTGGCTTCGGTCAAGGCGGCCCATCCGATGCAGGCCAAACAACGGCTCGCCGAAACGATCGTGACGCGCTATCACGGGGCTGAGGCGGCGGCGCAGGCCAAGCAGGAGTTCGTCCAGCGGTTCAGCGAGAAGGAATTTCCGGACGAGCCGGACGCGCGGGTGACGCTGACCGCCGGCGACGTGGGGGATGCCGCATCGCCGTCAGTGTCGCTGACCGACCTGGTGGCGAGGACGAAGCTGGTGCCGAGCAAGAGCGAGGCGCGGCGGCTGATCGCGCAAGGGGGCGTGGAGATGGACGAGGCAAAACAGGCCGACCCCAATGCGACGGTGCCGCTCGCCGTGGGTAAACCGATCCGCCTCAAAATCGGCAAGCGGAAGTTCGCGGTCGTGGACTATAAGCCAAAGTAGTCGGGCGACGGGCGCTTCACGGAAGAAAGCGCCTTGACTTGAGTCCGATGGCAGCGTAGGATTCGCGTCACTTTCCTGCCGACACAGCTACCGAACGAGAGAGCGGGCGTAGCTCAGTGGTAGAGTCCTTGCTTCCCAAGCAAGTTGTCGTGGGTTCAAATCCCATCGCCCGCTCCACCGAGCTTGCTGGGCCGGCTGCCATCCAATAGTTCTCGGCAGCCGGAGAAACCCCGCAAGTGTTCTTTATTAAGGGCACCACAGTCTGAAGAGCATGAAGGGTTTGAACCCACGACAAGGGGGGGCGCAATGATGCGTCAAGCTAGCCACCCTCTGTTCCTCTCTCTCTGCGCAATCGCGGTGTTTGTGTTGCTTGCCGGCTGCGCCACGGTGCTGGGCAAGGCGGTCGAGCAGGGGGACGCCAAGTCCGTCAATGCGCTGCTGGATCAGGGAATGGATGTGAATGAAAAGGGCGCCTGTGGCTGGGGCGTGGGAGAGACGCCATTATTTTGTGCGGTGGGAAAGGGCGATCTCTCGATGGCCAAGTTGCTGATCGAGCGTGGCGCCGACCTGAACGCCAAGCTGGCAAGTGGAATGTCGCTCTCGCAGACTCCATTGATCTTTGCCGTGCAGCATGGAAACTTTCAAATGGTGCAGTTGTTGCTCGATCGGGGAGCCCAATTTCCGAGCGAACGGGTGCTGCTCTGCGACCGAGGCGGTTTATTCGACGAGAGGTGCACGCTTGTCCAATATGCTCAATTGAAAGGCGATACCAAGATCGTGCGGTTGCTGGAGCAGGCCGAAAATCGCGAATTGGCCAAGCTCGGCGTGCCGTCGCCAGCACTTCCGCCTGGGGCGGCGCCGGTTGTGCCCGTCAGCGACGTGGACAGTCTCCCGGCGACAAGCCCCAAGGTGCGGGATCGAGCCTATGCCGTCGTGATCGGCATCGAGCAATATCAGCAGGCGCTGCCGAAAGCGGATTTTGCGGCCCACGATGCGGAGGTCATGGGGCAGTATCTGAGTAAGGTTCTGGGCTATCCGGAAGAGAACGTCGTGGTGTTGCTCAACGAGCGGGCCACGAAGACGGGCATCGAGAAATACGTCGAAGCCTGGCTGCCCGACCATGTGGAAAAAGACGACGCGGTCTTCATCTATTACTCCGGGCACGGCGCGCCCAACGCCAAGACGGGCAAGGCCTACCTTGTGCCCTATGACGGCGATCCGGCCTTCGTGGAAAAAACGAGCTATCCGCTGGATCGCCTCTATGAGTACCTGGCGAATTTGCCAGCCAGGGAAGTCGTGGTTATGCTCGACTCCTGCTTCTCCGGGGCTGGCGGCCGCTCCGTCATCGCCAAGGGGATGAGGCCGATGGTGCTCTCGGTGGAGAATCCGGTTCTGGCCAAAGGCAAGACCGTCGTTCTGGCTGCCAGTTCTGGCGAGCAAGTGTCATCAACGTACATACAAAAGGGGCACGGCCTGCTGACTTATTTCTTTTTGAAAGGGTTGCAGGGGGAAGCGGACCAGAACAAAGATCGGAACATCGAACTCACGGAATTGTTCGAGTACCTACGGCCGCAGGTGGAGCGAGTGGCGCGGCGCGAGTTTCACAACGAACAGAAGCCCCAGCTTCTGGGCAATCCGGAGTTGCTTCGGAAGGGCGTTCGTCTGCGCGAAGCCAACTAGCAGGGGAGCGTTACACCGCTTTTTGGACGGCGCCGGAGCGGAGGCAGCGGGTGCAGACACGGATGTGTTTGGGCGAACCGTTCACCAGGGCCTTGACGCGTTGCAGGTTCGGAGAAAATACCCGCTTCGTCTTGTTGTTGGCATGGCTGACGTTGTGTCCGCTTTGATGCCGCTTGCCGCACATGTCGCATGAGAAAGCCACGGTCGTGTCTCCTTTGAGTGAGCCCCTCGCGTTGAGTGGGAACGGCGCGCATGCTACCATACGCCCACCTTGTCTCGCAACCCTGCCGCCCCGGCTGCTCCCTCGCTGATTGACCGGCTGCAACAGGTCGTGCAGCGGCTCGCCCGTCCGATCGACTTCGCGTCGCGGGACGCCTTCGCCCATATCGCCGCGGTGAAGAATCTCGGCCCTTATGTGACGGCCCAGGTAGCCCAAGCCCTGTCGGATGCCGTCTATCCCAAGCACATCGAAGCGGATCTCCTGGCGCTGCGGCATTACCTGGCGGATTTCGACGGCCTCACGCACCAGGCCGAGCGGATTCGCCGCGTGACGGAAGCGCAAGCGGTCGTGCGCCGGCTCCAGGCCGTGACGCCGGAGGCACTTGCCCCGCCTCCTCCCGCGCCGATGCGAGCGGCGGCACCGCCGGCGCACGATCTGTGGAACCTGTCCATTCAATATGCCAAGGGCGTCGGACCCAAACGTGCGGCGCTTTTCGCCCGGTTGGGCATCAAGTCCGTGGAAGACGCGCTCTGGTACCTTCCGTGGCGGTACGAAGACCGTTCTCAGATGGTGCCGATCGGCCGGTTGACACCGGGACAGGCGGCGACCGTCTGCGGGGTGGTGGCATCCAGTCGGCTGAAACAGGCCGGGCGTCGCCGCTTGACGATTCTAGAAGTAACCGTAGAGGACGAGAGCGGCGCCGTGTTGGCGGTGTTTTTCAATCAATCCTATTTGGAAGGGCAGTTGAAACCCGGGACGCGTCTCATGCTGAACGGAACGGCGGTTGCGGGGCGTGGCGGCTGGACCAGGCTGCGCATGGACTCGCCGCAGTACGAAACGCTGGGCGAGGAACAGGACGCGACGGTCCACGTCGGGCGGATCGTGCCGATCTATCACGAGACCAAGGGCCTGTCCTCGCGGCAGATTCGAACGGTGCAGCGGCATCTGCTGGATCAATTCGCGGGCGCGATGGAAGACGTGGTCCCGCCGGCCGTTCGGCAACGGCACAATCTTCCGCCATTGACAACGGCGCTCACGGACGTTCATTTTCCGCCGCCGGCGAGCGATCCGGCCCAGTTGGAACGAGGTGTCACGCCGGCGCATCAGCGCCTGGCCTTCGAAGAATGTTTCCTGCTCGAACTAGCCCTGGCGTCGCGCCATCAATCGGTCAAAGAAGAGATCAAGGGCATTCGGTTCGATCCGGACACACGTTTGACGGAGCGACTGCGCCAGGCCCTTCCGTTTCGGCTGACGGCGGCGCAGGAACGGGTCATCGGCGATATCCGGCGCGACATGGCGTCGCTCAAGCCGATGAACCGGCTCGTGCAGGGCGACGTGGGCTCGGGCAAGACCGTCATTGCGTTGTATGCCATGGTCGTGGCCTGCGGCTCCGGCTACCAGGCAGCGTTCATGGCCCCGACCGAAATCCTGGCGGAGCAGCATTATCTGAACCTCCACCCGGTTCTGGACTCCCTCGGTATCGAAGCGGTGCTGCTCAAGGGCGGGACCGGCGCCAAACAGAGACGAGCCGTCGCGGCGCGGATCGAGTCCGGCCAGGCCCATGTGGTCATCGGCACCCATGCCTTGATTCAAAAAGGGGTGACGTTCGCCCGGCTGGGATTGGCCGTCGTGGACGAGCAGCACAAGTTCGGCGTGCTGCAACGGAAGACACTGGTCCAGAAGGGGTACAGGCCGGACATGCTGGTTATGACGGCGACGCCGATCCCGCGGACGTTGGCCATGACGGTATACGGCGATTTGGACGTGTCGGTTATCGACGAGTTGCCGCCAGGCCGCAAGCCGGTCCGCACGCTGGTCTTCGGCGAGGGCAAACGCCGGCAGGCCTACGACCTGTTGGCCGACGAGGTGCGGGCGGGGCGGCAGGGTTATGTCGTCTTTCCGTTGGTCGAAGAGTCCGAAAAGGTCGATCTCCAAGCGGCGATGCAAGCGGCCGAGCGGCTGCAGGCCAAGGAGTTCCGCTGGACGACGGTCGGGCTCCTGCACGGACGGATGAAGACGGACGAGAAGGAACGGACGATGGCGGCCTTCAAGCGCGGCGAACTCCGCGTGTTGGTGGCGACGACGGTCATCGAGGTAGGGGTGGATGTGTCCAATGCGACGGTCATGCTGGTGGAACATGCCGAACGGTTCGGCTTGGCCCAGTTGCACCAGTTGCGGGGCCGCGTCGGACGGAGCGCGCAGCAGGCCTATTGCCTCCTGTTGGCATCCGGATGGAAAGGTGATACACAGGGAGCCGTTCGGCGCGGGGCGAGACCACCGAGCCCGTCGCAGCAGCGGCTGGACGCCTTGGTGCGATCCACCGACGGATTCGTGATCGCAGAGGAGGATTTGCGGATCAGGGGACCGGGGGAATTTTTCGGCGTGCGGCAATGGGGCGTCCCGGAATTTCACGCGGTCAATCTGGTCCGCGATGCGGCGTTGCTGGAGCAGGCGCGGAGGGAAGCCTTCGCCTTGATCGATGCCGACCCGCGCTTCGCCCGGCCGGAGCATCGCGGGTTGCGGCAGGCGATGTTGCGGAAGTGGCAAGCCAAATTGGAATTGGGATCGGTCGGTTGACGGCGGACAACGGGGTGGGACGATGGGCGTGTTGCAGCGGATCAGGCACGATTTGAAGGCTGGGTGGGCCGGGCTGCGCTACGGCGCGGCGCAGGCGGCGAACCGAGCCCTGGCGGAATCCGAGTTGCTGCACTTGCGGCTGGAGCTGCGGAAGACGGACGATCGGCTGCACGAGGTCTGGCGGGATCTTGGGGAGCGGGCGATCGATTTACACCAACGCGGGGAAGGGACGGAGCAAATCCTTACCGACTACGAGCTGCGGCGCGGCATGGAACAGGTGCAGACCCTTCAGGCCGAACGAAAAAAATTGTTGATGGATATGCAGGACGTGAAGGACGGTGGGTAGCCGGGCAGCCGAGAGGGAACGAACGGCATGATTCTGGCCGGGATCGACGTCGGGACGCTGACCTGCCGGTTGCTCGTCGGGCGGGTGTCCGAGACGGGGCAAATCGAGGAGGTGCACTCTGAGCGGCGGGTCCTCCGGTTGGGCGAAGGGCTCGATCGCAGCGGCCGCCTGGCGCCCGAGGCTATGGAACGGGTAGTGGCGACGTTGCGGGAATGGCAAGCGTCGATCCGCACCTACGGCGCTGCGGCGACGACGGTGGTGGCGACCAGCGCCGTGCGGGCCGCGGCCAATCGCCGGGAGTTCGTAGATCGCGTCGCGCGCGAGACCGGTTGGCCCGTCGAAGTCATCGACGGGCAGGAAGAAGCGCGGCGGACGCTGCTGGGCATCCGTTCGGGCCTGCCGCAGGACATCTCGTCGATGTTGGCATTGGACATCGGCGGCGGCAGCACGGAGTTCATCCTGGATCGTGCCGGGCAGCCGGCGAAGATGCGTTCCATCGAAATAGGCGTCGTGCGTGTCACGGAGCGGTTTCTCAAACACGATCCGCCGACGGACGACGAACTCGCCGCCGCGCGCGTCTGCGTCCGCGACGCGGCGCGGTCGGTCCAGGCCGAATTCGGTGGATGGGGGACCGTCCCCTTCGTGGGGACGGCTGGCACGATTACGACGCTGGCGGCTATGGCCCAACGCCTGCCGGCTTACGTCGGCTCGCGGATTCACAACTACCGGCTGACCTTGCCGGTCGTCACCGACCTCGAACGGGACATTCTCGGACGGACCAAGGCTCAACGCGAGGGCATGTTGGGTTTGGAATTGGGACGGGAAGACGTCATCGTGGCCGGGACCGTCATCCTTCGCACGGTCATGGAGACACTGGCCTTCGATACCTGCCTGGTCAGCGACCTGGGGTTGCGGGAGGGCGTGCTGCTGAACCTCGCGGCCCGTCAACGCTCCCGCTGACGGCGCCGTTCACCGCTGCGAATACCAGCGATAGCCCTGTGTTTCCTGAAAGGCGGCCCGCGGCGTCGCGCCGGGCTTGGTCAGCAGCAGCACCTTGAAATCCCACAGGCCGAACCACGCCGGATCGATGACGTCGTGGTAGTGGCAGCCGAGCAACTGGTCTTTCATCCCGCCGAGCGCCTTGGCCAGCTCCGGCTCGGTGTACGCCCGCACGGCGAAAGACTTGCCCTGGAGTTTGCAGTAGCGCTGGATGGTGTAGGCCGCGCCCGTGCAGAGGACTTTCGTGTCCGGCTTGATGGCCATGAATTGCGGGAGGGCGCAATAGTCTTCGCCGAAGCCGAGCCACTTCGCCGCGTGGCGCATGTGTTGGTACTGCACCTCGTATTCCGTGTGTCCCGGCAGCTTGACCGGTTCGGGCCAGCCCTGTTCGATGCCGAATTCGATCAGCACGGCATGCCCGCCCGGCTTGAGCACCCGCCAGAGTTCGTGCAAAAAGCGCAAAGGCCCCAGGTTGAAGATGACCGAGTCGGGGAGATCGGCGTCCAGGGGAAGGCGGAGCCGCTTGATCCAATCCAGCGCTTCCTGGTGCAGGGGCTCGGCGCTCCGGCCTGACAGGAGCTCGTCCTTCGACAGTTGCACCGGGGTCATGTCGGCGAGGTTTTCGTTGTCGATGACCAGATCGACGCTCGCGTCTTTGAAGGGCAAGCGCTCGGCGTTGCCTTGGGTGCCGACGCTGCGCCAGCCGGCTTCGCGCGAGAGGCGGAGCTGTGAAGGAAGGAAGGGACGCGTCAAATCCAGGAACGTGTAGGTGACGCCGCTACGCTCGAAGGGCAAAAAATCGCCCGCCAGTTCGCGGGAGACGTAGCCGAGGCCGCCGCCGACCTCGACGACGACGCGCGGCTTCGGGTTCCACCAGCCGAGCCGCCGTAGGCGCTTCGCCAACAGGCGCCCGTAGGTGAGGCCTTGCAACGCCTCGCTCGGTTCGCGGAACAGGTGCGAGACGGTCGTTTCGATCAAATCGAAATGGTCCGTTTCCGTGTCGATGTCGTGCCGGTGGAAACCTTCGAGGTGGGCGGCGCCTTCGAACCCGTGCCGGCCCGACCACCCTTCGCGTACCCGTTGCAGCAGCAGGTCCCACCGCGCATCGCTACGGTGGCCGGTGGGCCCCTCCTTGCCGTAATAACACAGCGAATAGCGTGGTTGGGCCCAATGTTCCAGGTGCCATCGTCCCAGCGCGCCGTCCGGCCCGCACACCCACTTGCCGAATCGCTCCAGCAACCATCCGACGGTCGCCGTGCCGTCCATCGCGTTGAGCAATTCGATGCCCATGCGATTCAGGCGAATCACGGGCAGGTCGTCGTCCAGCGGGGCCAGCCACCATTCTTCCGGCTTGTGCCGGTAGATGATCATGTCGGGCATCCGCCAGGCCCGCTGGGTCAGAATCTCGCCGGTCAAGTCGAGCGGCGATGCGGCGGTGTGTGGAGATGCTGGGATGGTCATCGGATGCCGGATAGGCGAATACGCTCATGGCTCGCGACGTGCCGGCCGCAATGTCGCGCGGGCGTCCGAGCAGGAGCCGCAGGGTACACGATGAGCCGGGCCGAGGCAAGCCGGCATGTTCGGGGAAGGGCCGGCCGGTTTAGGTGCGGGACGAGTGTTCGGGCTCGGTCACGATCAGCAGCCCTCGCATGATGGGATGGAGGGTGCATTGATAGGGGTAATGTCCCGGCGGAAGGCCGGGCAGCGTGAAGGTCCCGTTAGGCGGCACGGAGCCCGAATCGAACAGGCAAGGGCCTTCTTCGTTCCGGCAGCCGTCGTGGGTCACCGTATGGTGGGACGGAGTCGGATTGTCCCACTGAATCGGCGTGCCGGCAGCCACGGTCGCAGCGGCCGGGTCGTAATAGGGCGAACCGCTGTCGATCATGATATGAAAGGTGGGGGCGGCTGCCGGACTGGTCCAAGCTCCAGCCAGCATCCATACAACGAGAAACCCCAAAAGGCGTGCGTGTCTATCCCGTCGTGTCATGGTGTGTCAGCTCCAGGCCCCTTCTCGATTTCCTGTGAGAGTCACGGCGCCCAAAAGGATTCATGCAAGGCAAATCACTATACCACAAGGGGGAAACTCGCGGTTGCATCGGCCAATCGATTCATGCTAGATGGGGCCGGCATTGCCCGGGTCGGTGCAATTGTGCCGGGCAGGATGATCGACGCGGCCGCCTGCACGGCGCCCGCGAGCCGGAGACGTAGAGGAGGAGGGGAGGCAATGGCGAAAAAGGGCGCGAAGAAAGCCTTGAAGAAATCGGCATCCAAGGGCAAGGCGAAAAAGTCCGCCTCCAAGCCCAAGAAGGCAGCCAAGAAGGTCCGCAAGGGAGCCGCGAAGGCCGCACGGAAGCCGGCAAAGAAATCTTCGGTCAAGTCCGCATCGACGAAGACACGCAAGGCAACTCCTAAAGCGAAGGGCAAGGCGAACAAGCCCGGCATGTCTGGCAAGGCGCCGAGCAAAGCACAGCAAGCCCCCAAGCCGGTCGCCGTTCCCGCGCCGGGCCAGGCGAAGTCTCGGAAGTTCGTGGAGGAGTTACCCAAGCCCGTTCGTTCCCATGCCAAGGAGATGCGGGAGGCCGATCTTCCGAGCGGCGTGGACGACGAGCCGCGTGCCATGGACGAGGAGATCGACGAGGAATTGGGCTTGGACGAGGACATGGAAGAGGAACTGGGCGAAGAATTGCCCAACGATGGCATGGATCTGGACGAAGAAGAGGAAGAGCCGGACTATCTCGACAAGCCGGAAGATATTTCAGCAGATTCCGACGAGTATCAGAACTGAGTTCGTGCGCCGGCGGGCCGCTCGATCATCCGTCTGCGCTCGAAGTCGTGGTGCGGCAGGCCCGCCGGTCAAGGTCGCTGGCCTGTCATGAGTTCATAGGCGGTGGTGATCGTGCCGACCTCCTTCACCGTCACCCGCAACTCCATCGCCAAGCCAGGCAGGTTCCACTGCGGATCGGTCAGTTGCCCCTCGGGGACCAGGATCGTCCGGTACCCCTCCCGCACGGCGGCGCGCACCTTGTCGGGAATCGCGCCGACCGGTCCGATGCTCCCGTCTGGTTGGAGCGTCCCCGTGAGCGCCACGCCCCGAACGATCTGATGTCCGCGCAACACCGCCATGAATCCGACGGCCATGGCCGCGCCGGCACTGGGGCCGTCCGTGCTGACCGGCACATAAGATGCGCCGTAGATCGACACGGTGCCCGTGGGGTGCAGGGCGGCGCTGTGGTCCACGGCATAACGCAGCGCGGCGCTCAAGGCGTCGGCGGCCTGCCCCTTGATTCGAATGCGGGCATTGGCCCAGCGGACTTCGAGCGGGGCGGGTGTGACCGCCTCATCCCAGCTCATTACCAAGACTTCGAACGCCCCGCGTTGGTTCGCCGTCACTGCGGCCAGCACGGGGACTTCCACAACGTGCGTCGCCGCGGCATCCGACCAGCCCAACCCGATGGATGCCAGCGTAACCGCCAGCCACAGGCAGGGCCGCCGATGCGCGGATGCGGAGCATGGAAGGGGCAACATGGCGATGCGATGCCTCGCAACGGAGACGTCATTCTACGGTTCGAACGGCCGGCTGTAAATGCCGGTCTGGCTGCAGTTGGGGTCTTCCTCTGCTGGGGTATGGTCACGCCGGCATGGGGATCGGCGGCCTGCGAAACTGCCCTATCCCCGGCCGACAGTCCCGTCTTCAGCGTCCGGTTCGGCCCCGGCTGTACGCAGGACGAACGCGCGGCGAAACCCGTGACGGCCGAGGCGGTGCTCGCGGCCCTGCAAGCCGGTAAGTCGGTGGCCTTGCACGGCGTCGTGGTGACGGGCACGGTGGCGTTCGACCGCTTGCCGCCTGTCCCGGCGTCTCGCCTGGCGCAGGCGTCGTCGGCCATCCAGGAAACGGTGAAGGCGCAGAAGCTGTCCGAAGTGCGGCTGGTGTCCGGCGAGATCGCGATCACCGAGTCGACCGTCGAGGGCGCCGTCGTGTCGAACCTCGCATCCGGCATGCTCCTGTTCCTCGGCCCGGTGACATTCACCGGAACCCGGTTCGAGCAACGGATGGACCTCTCCTGGTCGGCTTTTGACGGGCCGCTGGATTTCTCGGGGGCGAGCTTCCGACGGGAAGCCTTCTTGTTGCGAGGCCTCTTCGTGCAGCCGGCTCGATTCGAGAACACGGCCTTCGGCCCCCATGCCCGTTTTCATCGCGCACGATTTCTCGGACCTGCGATCTTTCGTCATGCCCGGTTCAACGGATTGGGCGAATTATTGGAAGTGGAGTTCGGGCAGGGAGCCGATTTTGCCCATGCCTCGTTTGCGCTGGGGACAGGGTTTTCCGGATCGCGGTTCGGCGGGATGGCGGACCTGTCCGATGCGGTGTTCGAACGGGAGGCCTTTTTCCCCTACGTGCATTTCATCAAGGATGCGACATTCCGCCATGCGCAGTTTCGTTCTCTTGCGGATTTTTCCCATGCCCGGTTCGAGGGGCTGGGGGACTTTGCAGGAACGTCCTTTCACGTGGAACCCCGGGTCGACGGTATCCGACTCACGGGACCGCCACCCGAGAAAGCTGCCAATGACTTGTCGATGCTCGCCTATGGAGCATTCGCCGGTGCGATCTTCTTCATCACCTTGGCCCTGTATCGGCGGAGCCGGCAGGCCTGAGGGCTTTTCGATCGTCACCCCCTACATATAGAAAACCCCTTGCCTTTATCCCCATAGGATAGTATAAGCGTAGGCGTTTTCTAGGGATTCGGCGCGGGAGGGGTATGGAGCAGCTCGAGATTCCCTACCAGGTTCGGCTGGAACAGTTCGAGGGGCCGCTCGATCTGCTTCTGCATCTCATCAAGAAAAACGAGATCAATATCTACGACATTCCGATCGCCCTCATCACCAAGCAATATCTCGACTACCTGGGGTTGATGAAGTCGTTGAACCTGACCGTCGCCGGAGAATTTCTGGTCATGGCGGCGACCCTCGTGCAGATCAAGGCCCGCATGTTATTGCCCTCTTCGGAGGAAGATCCTGAAGAGGCGGGACCCGATCCGCGCGAAGAACTGATCCGGCGGTTGCTGGAGTACAAGACATTTAAAGACGCCGCCGGCCAACTGGATGAACGCGAGAGACAGTGGCGGGGCGTCTTCGCGCGCGAAGAAGAGCCGGTGGCGCCGGCCAAGACGTCGGAAGTGTCGCTCGACGAGGTGACGTTGTTCGACCTCATGGATGCGCTCCAAGGCATCTTGGCGAGGACGCCGAATCGCGCCTTGCTGGAAATCGAGCCGGACACCCTGACGGTGAAGGATCGCATGAACGGCATCCTCGACATGCTGAATCTCAAGGAGTCGGTGACGTTCGAAACGTTGTTCGAAGGGGCGGTGAATCGGCTGGTGGTCATCGTGACCTTCCTGGCATTGCTGGAATTGGTACGGCTCAAGCTGGTGAGAATTTTCCAAGGCGAGACGTTCGGCCCGATCCTGCTGACGCGGACTTTTACGCCGGTGGATGAACAGCTGTCGTCGGAGTTCGATGGATAGGAGGGACGCATGAGCGTGCATGAGGACAGCGGCGAAGCCCAGGCCGTGCTCGACGAGCAGCTCGTCGGCGAGGTCAACCTGTTCGGCGACCCGACGCCGTCCGCCGGCGCCGGTGAGGCTCCGGAAGCAGGCGCGGCGAGCGTACCTGGTTCGGAGGCAGCCGGCGGTGCGGGGGACGATCTCCAGGCCGTCATGGCCATCCTGGAAGCGTTGTTATTCGTCTCGCATGGCCCTGTGACGCTCGAACGGCTCTACGGCGCGCTGCACGGCGTACAGAAGACCGAGGTCCGGCAGGCGCTCCGCCAACTTGCCGACGAGTACGGGCGGGCCGGACGGGGACTTCAGATCGCCGAAGTGGCCGGTGGCTATCAGATGGTGACGCGGCCGGACCATGCGCCGTGGATCAAGCGTCTGGAGCGGAGCAAGCCGGCGCCGAAATTGTCGCGGTCGGCCCTGGAAGTGCTGGCGATCGTCGCCTACAAACAGCCGCTCGTTCGGGCGGAAATCGAGCAAATTCGCGGCGTCGACGCGTCGGGCGTCTTGCGGACGCTGCTCGAGCGTAAACTCATCCGGCAGGTCGGGCGGAAGGAAGCTCCCGGGCGTCCGACCTTGTACGGCACGACGAAGTTTTTCTTGCAACATTTCGGCTTGCGGGACCTGGCGGAGCTGCCGCCGTTGCGGGAATTCAAAGAACTCGGCGAAGCGGAACAAGCCCTGCTGCCCGTGGGCGACAGTCCGCTTGTCGTCGGCGACGGTCCCTCGGACGAGGAGCCCACCGCCGAGACCTATTCCTCCGGCTCCATCGATTCGCAGTAAGCGGCGGCGTGTGAAACGCCGGAGACGTGCCCCCCCCGGGGCGCGCTCGATCCGCCTCCCTTGCCCGCGCCTTTGCTCCCCCCCTACAATGCGCCGTCCATAGGATGAAGCCGTACCGGTGAGAACGTCATGACGTTGATCCTTCCCGACAAACGGTCGTCCGTCGCCGCCGATCTGCGTCGACTGATCGGGGGCGAGAAAGTATTGGACGACGGACCCTCGCGGACCGCCTATGCCGTCGATGCCAGCATCTATCGCCTCGTCCCCACGGCCGTCGCGCTGGTGGAATCCGAAGACGATATTCAGGCCGTGCTGCACTATGCCGCGACGCACGGTGTCCCGCTGACGCCGCGTGCCGCCGGCACCAATCTCACCGGGTCGGCGATCGGGACGGGCATCGTCGTGGACGTGTCCCGCATGAACCGCCTGCTCGAAGTCAATCGGGAGGAGCGGTGGGCCCGCGTGCAGCCGGGGATGGTCTTTGCCGAACTGAACCGACGGCTGGCGCCGTCGAATCTGCTCTTCGGGCCGGACCCGTCGAGCGGGGACATGTGCAAGCTCGGCGGCATGGTGGCGAACAATTCCGCCGGTCCCCATACGCTGCGGTATGGCTCGGTGAAAGACAACGTCCACGCGCTACGCGTCTGCCTGCCGTCAACGGGATGGCTGGTTGCCGGCGCCTACGGTGTGGACGATCCGGCGCTGGGTCGCCTCTTGGATGGACACCGTGCGTTGCGGGAGGTCGTCGAGGCGGTGCGGGCCAACCAAGCGCTCATCCGCCGCAAGCGGCCGGCGGTCAGCAAAAATTCTTCCGGCTACGATCTGTTCGGCCTGCTCGACGGCCTCGATCGGGGCATCGTCGATCTCCCGCGGCTCTTCGTCGGCAGCGAGGGAACGCTCGGGCTCGTCAGCGAGGCCACGCTGCGTCTGGTCGATCGTCCAGCCCGCAGCGCGACCGCGTTGATCCATTTCCGGCACTTGGAGGATGTCGGCGATGCGGTCCCCAAACTCCTGCCGCTGGCCCCCTCGGCCCTGGAGGTGATGGACGGCAATACGCTCGATCTCATCGGGCGCCGAGCCCACGGCATTCCCGATGATGCCGCCGCCACGCTGCTGGCCGAGCTCGACGAGCAGCCGGGCGGTCCCTCGGTCGAAGCCTTGGCGGACCGAATGGGTACCGTCTGCCGCGCCTATCGGTTGGCCGCGCCTCCGGCCGTGGCCTTCGAACGGGAGCAGCGGGATGCGCTATGGAAAGCGCGGAAAGCCCTGTATCCGACGCTTTATCGGTACGATGCGCGCAAAAAGCCGATCAATTACGTCGACGACGTCGTCGTGGCCGCGGATCGCATCGGAGAGCTGGTCCGGTATCTGGAAGAATTTTTCGGCGCGCAGCGGGTTCCGGTCGCGATTTTCGGCCATATCGGGAACGGCAATGCGCACATCGTGCCGCTCTTGGACGTCAACGACGAGCGGGACTTTGCCAAGATGGTCGAGGGGCACAAGGAGATCCATCGAACGGTCCTGGAGCGTTTCGGTGGGTCGATCTGCGGGGAACATGGCGATGGGCGGGTCCGCGCCGAGTTCGTGCGGTCCATGTTCGGGGACGAGTTGTATGCGCTGTTCGTGCAGGTCAAGCGGGCGATCGACCCGTCCGGCGTCATGAATCCCGGTGTCAAAATCAGCGAGACGCCGTTCACCGAGCACATCGACTTCGCCCGCCTGGCCAAGCCCTGCGCCACCTGCGCCAAGTGCAACTCCGTCTGCCCGGTCTACGACGTGTTTCAGTCCGAGGACATGAGCGCGCGGGGGTGGTTCGAGATCGTGACGGCGCCGGACTACTCCTATCTCCAGTCCAAGCGCGTCGTGGAATCCTGCCTCAACTGCAAATCCTGCCGCACGATCTGCCCGGCCGGCGTAGATGTCTCCGAGTTGATTCTCGCCAAGCGGGCCGAGGCGCCGAATCGGCTGGCCGGTCTGTTGTTCCGCCTGCACGCGGCGCGTCGCCTGTTCGAGCCGATGCTGAAGCTCGCCGCGCGGCTACAACCCTGGTGGGATCGTCCGGGGCCGCGGGCCTGGATCGAACGGCTGACGCGCCCGCTGTTCCGGTGTCTCGCGGAGACGGCCCGTTTGCCGAAAGAACTGGCCTTGCCGCGTTTGGCCGTGCGGTTGCTGCGCGAACGGTATCCCGAACTCGTGCCGAACGGTTCGACTGCCGGCCGGACCGGCGGCGTGGCCTACTTCCACGGCTGCGCGGCCAACTATTTCGACGACAGGGTGGGGGATGCCGTCATCGGCCTGCTGCGTCGTTTGGGCGTCGAGCCGGCCCTGCCGCCGCAGCGCTGTTCGGGTACGCCGATCGAAACCTACGGGCACGTCGAGTTGGCGAGGGACGGGGCGCGGTTCAATCTCGCTTCCCTGGCGGCCTACGAGACCATCGTCACGGGCTGCGCCTCCTGCACCTTGATGCTCAAGGACTACCCCCAACTGTTCAAGGACCGTCCGGAGCAAGCCGAGGCCGAACGGCTGGCCGGACGGGTGCAGCACATCACGGAATTCGTCGCGGAGCGTGCCATCCAGGACGAGCACGTCGCCCAGTCCGTGCCAGCAACGCGTAAAGTGACCTACCATTCGTCCTGCCACTTGCGCGCCGCCGGAATCACGAAGCAGCCTCGCCAGGTTCTCGGCAGCCTGCCGGGAATCGAATACGTGGAAATGCAAGAGGCGGATCGGTGCGCCGGCGGGGCCGGGACTTACGTGGCCAAGGATTACGACACGTCACAGCGTATTTTCGAGCGCAAGCGGCGCGCGGTTCTGGACAGCGGCGCGGACATTGTGGCGACGAGCTGCCCCGCCTGTATGATCCAACTCAACAACGGCTTGCGGGGGCGTGTGCAGGTGAAACATGTGGCGGAGGTGTTGCTCGAAGCGGGTGATGGCGGGCCGCATGGGCCGGCGGGCGGGGCCGGAGAGGCGGGGGGCGGCGCATGAAGCTGCGCAAGGCCGATTGGCTGTTCGGGGCCGCGGTCGTCCTGGTGGTCGTCTTTGTGAGCCTCTTGCCCTCTCCGCGGGAGCGGAATCCGCCCGTCCCGGCGACCGAGGCGCACCGCGGGCTCAAGGCGGAGGTCGACTGTCTGCGATGTCACGTGCCCGGCGCCGGCAGGCCCTTGAGCGAGCGGCATCCGAAGCGCAAAGATTGCTTTCGGTGCCACCGGCAGGCGGCGGATGGATAGGATGGCGGTTGGCGTGACGAGGCGAAAGGACAGGGACTCATGGTGACGATCCTGGTGTTCGGCGAGACGCTGCGGCAAGCGATCGGGGAGTCGGAAGTGCAGGTAGCGGTCGGCGGCCCGACGACGGTGCGGGCGCTGCTGGTCGAGTCTCAGCCGGAGACGCTCGGCGCCCTTGCGCCGTTCCTCCAGAAGGGCGAAGTGCTGGTGACGGTCAACAAGAAGGTGGCGGTGCTGGACAGTGCCGTGAAGGATGGCGATACCGTGAAACTGACCCACCAATGCCACCCGACCTTCGAAGGGGCTCGGTGGCACAACCCCTGATCAGCTTGCGTGCCGCTCGCTGGTGACGCCCATCCGGCGGTATTTCGCCGCGCGCTGCGCGAGCAACGTGTCCGCGGAATATTCGCCCAGCGAGCCGAGGTGTGCGGCGAGCGCTTTCGCCAACCGTTCGGACATGAGCTGGGGGTTGCGGTGGGCGCCGCCCGTCGGTTCCGGCAGCACCTCGTCGACGATGTTGAGCGAAGTCAGGTCCGACGCGGTCATTTTGAGCGCGGCGGCCGCATCGGCGGCCTTGGCCGGGTTGTCCCACAGGATGGCGGCGCAGCCCTCCGGAGAGATCACCGAATAGATGGCGTGCTCCAGCATCACGATGCGGTCGGCGACGCCGAGCGCCAGCGCCCCGCCGCTGCCTCCTTCGCCGATCACCACGGACACGATCGGCACTTTCAAGCCCGACATGACCAAAAGGTTGCGCGCGATGGCTTCCGCCTGGCCCCGCTCTTCCGCCCCGACGCCGGGATAGGCGCCGGGCGTATCGATGAAGGTTACGATCGGTCGACGGAATTTCTCCGCCAGCCGCATGAGCCGTAAGGCCTTGCGGTAGCCTTCGGGATTGGGCATGCCGAAATTGCGCTGCATCCGTTCCTTGAGCGTCTTGCCTTTTTGGTGGCCGATGACCATGACCGACAGGTCGCCGAAACGGGCGAAGCCGCCGACGATCGCCTTGTCGTCGGAATAGGCCCGGTCGCCGTGGAGTTCGACGAAGTCGCGGCACAACAGCGAAATGTAATCCAAAAAGGTGGGACGTTGCGGGTGGCGGGCCAGTTGGGTCCGCTGCCAGGGCGTCAGGGACTCGTAGAGTTCGGCTTCGGTCTTGGCGAGCCTGGCCTTGAGTTCGCGAAGCTCGTCCTGCACGGCGGGGCGCGGGGTGCCGCCTCCCGCCAGCGACTCGATGCGTTCCTCCAGCTCCCGGATGGGCTTCTCGAAGTCCAGGTAGTCCTTCATTGGGCCGTTAGTATACTGCAATTCGCCGGCCGCGTGTAGCCTCGGCGCGAAAATCCCGCGTGCCGTTACAGCAAGGCCACGGAACCGCGACCCAGCATGTCCTCCACCTCGGCGACGAAGTGTTCGCCGGGGAGCACGGACAGATGAGGTAGCGCGGCGGTGTCTACTTCCAGTTGGTCGTCCACGCGGATCGTCAGCGATACGGAGGCCGGCCCGGGATGACGCCGAAAGATCGACGTCAAGCCGTCGATGATCTGCGCGGTCTCCGGGCTGTCGCGCAAGGTGAGATGGACCTTGCTCACGGACCTGGCTTGCAGATCGGCGAGGGCCTCGATGCGGGTACACTTCAGGCGCACGCCTTTGTCGGCATGGTCGATGGTGCCGGTGACGCGAATGACCGCTTCGGGCACCAGCAACGCGGCGGCGCTGCGGAACAGGTCCGGAAACACGATGATCTCGACCAGGCCCTGGGGATCTTCCAATTGGACGTAGGCCATCCGGTCGCCTTTTTTCGTCGTCAACGATTTGATCGTCGTGACGATCCCGCAGAGCTTGACCTCCGCGCCGTCCTGCGCGGTCGCCAACAGCTCCGTCGTCGTCGTTGCAAACTTGGCGATGGCGGCCTGGAACCGGGCGAGGGGATGGGAGGTGATGTAGAAGCCGGTCAGTTCGCGCTCGTACTTCAGCCGCGTCGCCTGGTCCCATTCCGGCAAGTCGGGCAAACTTTCGTCCACGGGCAGGACCGGCGCGGCCTGCGACGATGCGTCGGCCACCGCCATCGCGCCGAAAATGTCCGTTTGCCCGTGGGAGGCCGCACGTTGCGCCGCCGCCGTCTGGTCCATGGTGCGGTCGAGGACGTTCGCCATCTGCGCACGCCTGGCGCCGGTCGAATCGAAGGCGCCGGCCTTGATCAGGCACTCGATCGTCCGCTTGTTGAGGCGCCGCGCGTCCACGCGGTGGCAAAAATCGAAGAAGGAGCGATAGGGCCCTCTGGTGCGGGCCTCGAGCACGGCTTCGATGGAGGCTTCGCCGACGTTTTTGATCGCGGCGAGGCCGAAGCGGATGCCGTCGGCCGCGACCGAAAAGACCTTGTCGCTTTCGTTGACGTCCGGCGGCAGGACCCGAATGCCGAGCTCGCGGCATTCGCTGATGTACCGGACGACTTTATCCGTGTTCCCCATTTCGCTCGTGAGCAGGGCGGCCATGAATTCCTGCGGATAGTGGGCTTTGAGGTAGGCCGTCTGGTAGGTGACGACGGCGTAGGCCGCGGCGTGGGACTTGTTGAAGCCGTAGCCGGCGAACTTTTTGATCAGCTCGAAGAGCTTAAGGGCCTTGGTTTCGGCGATCTTGTGGTGCTTCGCCCCCTCCACGAATTTCACCTGGAGCTTGTCCATCTCCTCCTGCTTCTTTTTGCCCATGGCACGCCGGAGGATGTCGGCTTGGCCGAGCGAGAAGCCGGCCAGCTTGTTGGCGATCGCCATGACCTGCTCCTGGTAGACGATGATCCCGTAGGTCTCCTTCAGGATCGGCTCCAGCCCGTGCACTTCGTAGGTGATGGGCGTCTTGCCTTGCTTGCGGGCGATGAATTCGGGGATCAGGTCCATGGGGCCGGGGCGGTATAGGGCGATGATGGCGATGATGTCTTCGAACCGGTCCGGCTGCATGCGCATGAGCAGGTCGCGCATGCCCGGGCTTTCCAGCTGAAAGAGGCCCATCGTCCGTCCTGAGCCCAGGAGCCGGTAGGCGTCCTTGTCGTCGAAGGGGAGATTGGCCAGGTCGAGCGGCGGTCGGTCGGTTGCGGCGGCGGTGGCCAACTGGACCGCGTGTTGGATCATCGTCAGGGTCTTGAGCCCGAGGAAGTCGAATTTGACCAGGCCGATCTTCTCGACGTCGCCCATCGAATATTGGGTGACGACTTCGTCGTTGGCCCCCTTGTACAGCGGCACATGGTCGGTCAGCGGCTCGTCGGAAATGACGACGCCGGCGGCGTGGGTCGAGGCATGGCGGGCCAGCCCTTCAAGAGACTGCGCGATCGTCATGAGCTCGGCCACCTTCGGATCGGTGGACACCAACTCGCGCAGCCGGGGCTCCTGCTCCAGCGCCTTGTCGAGCGTCATTTTCAGATCGTCGGGCACCAGTTTGGCGATCCGGTCCACTTCAGCGTAGGGCATCTCCAGCACGCGGCCCACGTCGCGGATGGCCGCCTTGGCCTTCATGGTGCCGAAGGTGATGATCTGGCACACGTGGTCCTTGCCGTATTTGTCGATCACGTAGTTGATGACCTCGCCCCGCCGGTCCATGCAAAAGTCCATGTCGATGTCGGGGAGCGAGATGCGCTCGGGATTCAGAAAGCGCTCGAACAGGAGCCCGTAGGCCAGGGGATCGAGGTCGGTGATCCGTAGCGCGTAGGCGATCAGGCTGCCGGCGGCCGAACCGCGGCCCGGGCCGACGGGAATGCGGCGCGACTTGGCGTAGTTGATGATGTCCCAGACAATCAGGAAGTAGCCTGCGTACCCCATCGTCTGGATGACGACGAGTTCCTCGCGCAACCGCAGGTCGTAGGTTTCGCGTGGCGCCGCCGGCGGACGTTCCTTGAGACGGGCCGCTAAGCCCTGGACGGCCAGTTTTTCCAAGTAGGATTCGCGGGTTTCGCCGTCGGGCACCTTGTACTGCGGCAGGTAGCTTTTGTTGAGCGCGAGATTGAGATCGCACTGCTCGGCGATTCGGCAGGTGTTCGAAACGGCGTCCGGGGTCTCCTTGAAGGCCTCGACCATCTCCTCGGTCGTCTTCACGTACAACTGATCCGTGTCGAACTTCATCCGGTTGGGGTCGTTGAGCGTCTTGCCGGTCTGGAGGCAGAGCATGACGTCGTGGGGGCGCGAATCGTCTTTGTTGAGGTAGTGGCAGTCGTTGGTGCCGGCCAGCGGAATACCAAGCTTCTTGTGGATCTCGTAGAGACCCTTGTTGGCGATCGCCTGGTGGTCGAGGCCGTTGGCCTGTACTTCCAGGTAATAGTGGTCTTTGCCGAAAATTTCCCGATATTCGGTCGCCGCGTTGGTCGCACCGTCCATGTCGCGTTGGCCGATGAGGTAGGAAACTTCGCCGCTGAGGCAGCCGGAGAGGGCGATCAGGCCCTCGTGATGCTCGCGCAATAATTCCTTATCCATCCGAGGCTTGTAATAAAATCCTTCAAGATAGGCTTTACTGACGAGCTTGATGAGATTTTGGTAGCCCTTGAGGTTCGAGGCCAGGAGAATCAGGTGGTAATAGTCGTTGTGGGCCAGGCCCGAGTCCTTGTTTTTTCGGGAGCCCGGGGCCAGGTAGGCTTCGCAGCCGATGATCGGTTTGACCCCTCCGGCCTTGGCCTTTTGAAAGAACTCCACTGCCCCGAACATGTTTCCGTGGTCGGTGATGGCCACCGCTGGCTGGCCGAAGCCGTGCACCTGCTGGATCAGCGGGTCGATCTGATTCGCGCCGTCGAGGAGGCTGTATTGCGTGTGGAGGTGTAGGTGGACGAACTGGGCCGGCACGATGGAGCCCCTCGGTTGCTGCGTTGAACGATCGCGGAGGAGTGGCGGAATTGTAGTCGGCGCATGGGGGGAAGTCAACGAAGGCGGCGGCGGGTCGGGGGCCGTCACGCGTCTGGATTTCCGAGGAACGTTCCGCTAGGATGGGCGCCGGCTTGCCCCGCGCTATCGTTCGTTCGGAGGAGGAGTGACCGTTCGTTCCCGCCCTCTGCTCGTCGGCCTGTTCGGTCTGTTGCTCGCGTCGCTGCTCGCCGCTTGGCTGCTCGTCGATGTCGATTCTCTGAAGGCCTCGCTCCTCTCCCAGGTGGAAGAACAGATCGGCCGCAAGCTGGAAGTCGGCCAGGTCCGTTTCTCGATATTCCCCCGCATTCGCCTCGATCTTACGGACGTTGTGATTCGGGACGTCGATCCCGCCCGCGTGTTTTTCAAGGCCAAGCAAATCCATCTGATTCTGCGCTCGACCCCCTTGATCCATTTTCGGCTGGTCATCAAGCGGCTGTACCTCGATCAGCCGATACTCGAAGTGCGTCGCAATGCCGCCGGTCGCTGGAACGTCGCGCAAGCGGCGTCAGAGAGCGGTGCCGACGAGGGGATGGCTGGAGCGAATCCCGTGGCCGTGCTGTTTGCGATTCAGGAAACGACGGTCTTGAACGGCGAAGTCGCCGTGTACGACGAACTGCGGCCGCAGGACCCGAGACGGCTGCTGGTCCGCGTGAACGAAGCCAAGGTGTGGAAGGCCGCCAAGGAAGCGATGCCGTCTGTCACGGTGACGGCGGAGATTCCCGCGCCGCAGGGCCAAGCCTCCTTGTCCCTCAAGGGGCAATTTACGAAGGGGCAGGCGGCGGGGACCGCACGGGCGCTCACGTCGTTGCCGGAGTATGCGGGGCTGCAATTTCAGGGAGAGGTCGATCTGCTGGGCCTCGATCTGCGCCAAATGGCCGAATTCTTCAGCCCGCGGCCCATCCCCGAGCAAGTGAGGGGGCTGGCCGGATTGCACGGGGAGGTGACGTTCCTGCCGGGCCTCAACGGCTACGATCTCCTGCTCAAGAACTTTCGGGCCGAGGCGGGGCCCCTGGCCCTGGCCGGGCAAGCGTCGGTGTCCGGGGTCATGGCCGAGCAGCCGACCTTCTCCCTGACCGTCGCGTCGTCGCCGGTGTCGCTGGACGCGTTGCTCGCGCATTTTCCCGTCCAGTGGCTCGATGCGCGCATTCTGCCGATGCTGACGGACTATCAGGTGCAGGGCAAGGTCCAGGCCGTCAATGCCACGGTCACCGGCGCGGTGCTCCCGGAGACGCCCACCACCGTCATCGGCGAGTTTCGTCTGTCCGAGGGCCATGCGATCGTGGGGCCGGACAAGGTTCCCGTGGAGCGCGTGATGGCCAAGGTGGCCGTCGCACCGGATCGCGTCGATATCAGCGAGGTGAGCGGAACCTATGGTCCGCTGGCGGTGGACGGTGGCTCGGCGGCCATTACGTTTCCCGAGGGAAATCCGTGGCTGGAGATGGACGTGCCGGGCACCCTCACGGCGCGCGATTTGGCGGGCGTCCTGCCGTCGTATGTGGATGCGCCGGCGGTGACGACGTTTCTGGCCGGCTTGACGGAAATCCGGGGAGAGGCGCGGCTCTTGCTCAAGCTGGGCGGGCCCTTGTCGGGGCAAGGGAGGCTCACGTTCCGCAACGGCGAGATCGTCGGCCAGGCCCTGGCCTTTCGGTCCAACGTGTTTCCGGAGCCGATCGAGGACCTGGCCGGGTTGGTCCGGTTCACGCCGCGCGCCGTCGAGTTTTCCGCCGTCCGCGGCCTGGTCGGCCGCAATCTTTTTTCGCTCAATGGGGCGATCGATTTCGAGCAGGCGCCCGCGTACCGGGCCTTCACAGTCGAAACCAAAGCCGATGCGCAGTTTCTGGTACAACTTCTGACCCGCCAGGGACAACCGTCCGGATACATACGGGGGCCGGTGCGAGGCAGCGTGGTACTTGCGGGACTCTTGGCGTCGCCGTCGATTCGGGCGAGTTTGGACCTGTCCGAGGCCAACATCGAGGCGCCGGGGTGGTTTCAGAAAGCGTCTGGCGTGTCGGCGACCGCCGATCTGGAGGCGACGGTGCCGAGACGCGGCGGGTTGCGCGTAGCTCAGTTGACGGTGCAGGCACCGCCTCTTGTCGTCGCGGGCAAGGGGCTTCTGCAATTCGAACCGAAGTTCAAGATCGATGCCTCGGTGGCCCTGCGCCCCAGCGTCTTGGCCGGCATGCCCAAGGGGCTTGCGCTCGGCGGGCTCACGGCCGGCAGCCTCGAAATCTCGCTCGATCTCAAAGGCCAGGGGCCGGACTGGAAGGTGTGGCAATACGGCGGATGGATCGCCGTGACAGACGGACAGTTCGAAACGGCGGCGCTCGAGACGCCGCTCCGGGGCATTTTCCTGCGCGCGCACATCGTGCCGCAGGGGGCCGATCTCAAGCGCTTGAGTTTCCGCATGCGGGACAGCGACGTGCAACTGATGGGCACGATCCGGCAGTGGCCGAAGAAGCCGGTCATGGAGTTCACGGCGGAGTCCGCACAATTCGACCTCGATCTGGTGATTCCCAAAGGCGCGCGCGCGCCCATCCGGGACGTCATGGAAGACCTGGCGGCCACCGGCCGATTGAAGGCGACGCTCGCGATTCAGCGCGGTCTCTACAAACATGTGACGCTCAGGGGCTTATCGGGGACCCTCTCCATCGGGGCCGGATCGGTCTCGCTTGAGTCCTTGAAGGGGCAGGCGGGGGACGGGACTCTCGAGATAGCGCTTATCTGTCGTCTGCCCAAAGGCAAGCCCGCGTCCTTGTCGATGTCCTACCGGATGCAGGGCGTGCCGGTCCGCACGGTGCTCGATCTCTTGGACGATCAGGATCGAGTCATCGATGGCGCCTTGTTCAGCGCCGGAACGGTGCGAGGGAGCGGCGCCGATCCTCACGGGGTGATGCACAGTCTCCAGGGGCACCTGACGATCGACATGCGGCAGGGGCACATTCAGCGGGGCACGGTGCTGCCGAAAATCCTCAGCCTGCTGAACGTTCCGGCGCTGCTTCAGGGCAAGGTGAACCTGTCCAAGGACGGCTTTCCCTACGACAAGGGCACGGCGACCATCGATATCAAAGACGGCGTCGCCACGGTGCGCGACCTGTTCATCGACAGCCCGATTATGAAGGTCAGCGCGGCCGGAGAGCTCAATTTGGTTACGCAGGAAGTGGACCTGGTACAAGCCGTGAGCCCGCTGGGCTCGTACTCCAATTTGATCGACAGTATTCCCTTGTTCGGCCGGCTCTTTGCGGGAGAGCGCCAGGGGCTGCTGACGGCCATGTTCGAGGTCAAGGGGCCGTTGAAAGATCCCACGGTCACCTATCTGCCGATCCGCTCCGTCGCCTCCGGCCTGACCGGCCTGGCGAGTTTGGCCGTGGACGTGCTCAAGAATGCCGCGTCCTTGCCGAAAGAGTTGATCGCGCCGAAGCCCGCACCGCCCTCCGGCGGAGAGGACTCGGGACAGAAGTTGCCGCCGCTCGTCCCACCGCCCGAGACGGCTCCGGTCCCGGTCCCTGCGCCGTAATCCCGGTGTCGGGCGCCTTGACCCTCCGGCGGTCGGGTGCTAGCATCCGCGCGAGTTGGACCGGGACGGTCCCGCGCGGCCTTCGCGCCGCACCTTGAGAAAGAGCCTGTCATGTCGAACGAACGCGCGACGCTTATCATCGCTGCCAGCGAAGTCGATGCCAATTTGTACTACGCCACACGGTTCATCGCGCCGGATCCCTTCATTTATCTTCAGGTCAAAGGCGAACGTCTCCTGATCATGAGCGACCTGGAGATGGACCGGGCGCGCGCCCAGGCGCCGGTCGACCGGGTCTTGTCCTATTCGGAATGGGAACGCCGGGCTAAAGAGCGGGGTGTCGAGTCGCCGGGCATGCCGGATGTCGTGCATCTCGTGTTGCGCGAGCACGGCATCACCCGCTTGTTGGTTCCCGGCAATTTCCCCTATGGGCACGCGGTCCGGCTCCAGGCCTTGGGCCACGAGTTGGAAACCAAGCGCGAACCCTTCTTCGAAAGCCGCGTAGTCAAGACCGCGGACGAAGTCCGACAGATCGAGGCGGCGCAGCGGGCCACAGAAGAAGCGGTGGCAGCGGCTCATGCGGCCCTGCGGCGCGCGGAGCCGCGCGACGGCGTCTTGTGGCTCGACGGCGAGCCGCTGACGTCGGAGCGGGTCAAGAAAGCGATCAACGTCGCCTTGATGGAGCGGGACTGCGTGGCGCAGCACACGATCGTGGCCGGCGGCGAGCAAGCCTGCGATCCTCACGACGAAGGGTCGGGCCCCCTGCCGGCCGATCGCAGCATCATCTTCGACGTGTTCCCCCGGTCCGGGGCCACGCGCTACTTTGCGGACATGTCGCGGACCGTCGTGAAGGGACGGCCATCGCCCGAATTGGTGCGTCTCTACCGCGCCGTGCTCGATGCTCAGGAAGAGGTCATCTCGCAAATCCGGGACGGGGCGGATGGGGCGAAGATCCATCGCGGGATTTGCGAACGGTTCGACGCGGCGGGGTATCGGACCGGTCTCGTGGGCGGGCGGATGCAGGGCTATTTCCACGGCACGGGCCACGGCGTGGGGCTCGACATCCACGAGCTGCCGCGGATCAGCAAAACCGGCTCGATCCTGCAAGAAGGCCATGTCGTGACCGTCGAGCCGGGCCTCTACTATCCGGGCCTCGGGGCCGTCCGTATCGAGGACATGGTGTTGGTGACCCGCGACGGCTGCCGGAACCTGACGCACTATCCGAAAACGTTCGAATTGGACTGATTCCGCCAGCGTTCCGCCGGTCCCCATCTGGACGATGCGCCTGACCTTCTCCATCACCCGCTTCAATCCCGAGCGCGACGTCCATCCGCACGAGGAGGACTATCGGCTCGAGGTGAGCCGGGGCATGACCGTGCTCGATGCCCTGATTCGGATCAAGCAGGAACAAGACGGTTCGCTGGCGCTTCGCTATTCCTGCCGATCGGCCATCTGCGGTTCCTGCGCCATGACGATCAACGGGGCGGAAAAACTGGCCTGCCGCACGTCCGTCCGGCGTGAGATCGAGCGGCATGGGCTGGTGCGCGTCGCACCGCTGCGCCACCTGCCCGTGATCAAGGACCTCGTCGTGGACATGTCCGCCTTTTGGGGCAAGATCCGCGCCGTGGCGCCCTGGCTGCTGGCCGTCCCGCGGGGCCGGACCGATCCGCGCACGGGCGGGTTGCTCCTGCCCAAGGAGCAGTGCCAATTCCACAATGTCGAGGCCTGCATCATGTGCGGGGCTTGCGTCGGCGCCTGCACGGTACTGGATGTCTCGCCCGCCTTTCTCGGCCCTGCGGCGCTCGCCAAGGCCGATCGGTTTTTAGCCGATCCGCGGGAGTTACCCCAGGCCACACGGGCGCGCCTGGAGACCTTGCAGCAGGACGACGGGATCTGGGACTGCACGAGATGCAATTTTTGCGTCGAAGTCTGCCCGAAAGATGTCGCGCCGATGGAGGCCATCGTCCGGCTCCGGCGCGCGGCCTTGGATGCCGGCCTGGCGAAGACGGGTGGTGCGCGCCACGTGGCCGGGTTCGCCAGGCTGATCGAACGAGACGGACGTTTGAACGAAGCGATCATGCCGTTGAAAGTCGTCGGGCTGAACGTCGGCCGGCTGTTGCGCGTGCTGCCCCTCGGCCTGGCCATGTTGCGCCGGGGCAAGGTCCCCCATCCGTTCGGCCACGGGCTGGGCGGAATGGCGGCGGTGCGCATGTTGTTCCACGCGTTCCGGCGCCGTGTCCCACCGACGGCTGGGAAAGAGTAAGGGGAGATCCGTGCCGCCGTGGTTCCGGTACCTAGACGATGTCGCCTTGGCCGACGCGGCCTTCGAGGCCGGCGGCGCGACGCCCGCGGAATTGTTCCAAGCCTCGGCCCAGGCCGTGATCGAGGCGATGGCCGATCCTGCCACCGTCGGGCGTTCGTGGGAGAAGACGATCAAGCGGCAGGGCGACGACCTCCCGGCCCTATTGTTCGACTGGCTGTCCGACCTCGTGTATCTCAAGGACGCCGAAGGGGTGGTGTTTCGAGAGGTAAGCGTGCGCCTCGATCGAGCCGATGACGGCGCCGCCTGGCGTTTGACCGGCCGGCTGATCGGCGCGCCGATCAACCCCGCGCAGCAGCAGTTGCGAGGCGACGTGAAAGCCGTCACCAAACATCTCTTTGCCGTGGAGCGGGCCGGTTCCCAATGGACGGCCCGGGTGGTGTTGGATCTATGACGTTGCAGACATCCATGTCGGTCGAGCGGATTTCCGACGAGATCTGGGAAATTCCGACGAGCGAAAAACCGGGGATGCAGGTGCCGGCGCGCATCTACGCGACGGAGTCCGTGCTCGCCGGCATGGACCGCGGCGTCTTCGAGCAAGTGACCAACGTGGCCTGTCTGCCGGGCATCCAGCGCTACGCGCTCTGTATGCCGGACGGCCACTGGGGCTATGGATTCCCGATCGGGGGCGTCGCCGCCTTCGACGTTCGGGACGGCGTGATCTCGCCGGGCGGCGTCGGGTACGACGTGAACTGCGGCATGCGCTTGATCCGCACGGACCTGACCGTGGCCGACGTCCGGCCGCGTCTCGACCGCCTCATGACCACATTGTTCACGATGGTGCCGGCCGGCGTTGGCTCGCGCGGGTTCGTGCGATTGAATCGGCCGTCGTTCGAAGCGGTGATGCGGGAAGGCGCGCGGTGGTGCGTCGCGAACGGCTACGGATGGCACGAGGATTTGGAGCGGATCGAGGAGCAGGGGTGCCTGGCCGGGGCCGACCCCTCGAAGGTCACGGCTCACGCGATCGAGCGGGGCATCGGCCAACTGGGCACCCTGGGGTCCGGCAACCATTATTTGGAAGTGCAGGTGGTCGGCGAGGACCGGATCTTCGACCGGTCCGTCGCGGCGGCGCTCGGCATCACGGGGCACGATCAAATCGTCGTCATGGTGCATTGCGGCTCGCGGGGCTTCGGCCATCAAGTGGCCAGCGATTATTTATCGGTCTTCGAGAAGGCCATGCGGCGCTACGGCATTGCGGTCAAGGACCAGCAATTGGCCTGCGCGCCGTTCCGTTCGCCCGAAGGGCAAGACTATTTCGGCGGGATGAACTGCGCCGCGAATGCAGCCTTCGCCAATCGTCAGGTCATCACCCATCAAATCCGCGAGGCCTTTGCGGCCGTGTTCGAGCGGTCGGCCGAGTCGCTGGGCATGCAGGTGGTGTACGACGTGGCCCACAACATCGCCAAGGTTGAGCGGTACCCGGAAGGAGAACTGGTCGTGCATCGCAAGGGGGCCACGCGTGCCTTCGGGCCGGGCCGGGCCGAGCTGCCGGCCTGTTATCGCGCGGTGGGCCAGCCGGTGATTTGCGGCGGGTCGATGGAAACGGGCTCGTATCTCCTGGTCGGGACCGACGCGGCCATGCGCGAGACCTTCGGGTCCACCATGCACGGTTCGGGGCGGACCATGTCCCGCGCGCAGGCCAAAAAATCGGTGCGCGGGGAGCAATTGCAGCGGGACATGGCCAAGCGAGGCATCGTCGTGAAGGCCGTGTCCATGTCCGGCTTGGCGGAAGAAGCCGGCTTCGCCTACAAAAATATTTCGGACGTGGTCGAGGCGGTGGACCGGGCCGGCATCACCAAGAAGGTGGCCGAGTTGCGCCCGATCGGGAATATTAAAGGATGACGGGCGCAAGCCAGCGTGGCCTCAACAAGCCCCTTGCTTCTCTCCGCGCTCCTCGAAATAATGCGGGCGTATGAATAAATATTTGGCCGATCCTTGGGTACTCATCGGGCTGTCGATTGTCGGACTGATCGCGGTCTATGTCGTCGTGTTTTCGCTCCAGCGCCTCATCCAGGAGGGATCGCGGCTTCGGATTTTTACGACCTATTACACGGACTATTTGAAACAGCGTTGCACAGACCTATTCTCCAGGCGACAGTCTCGCGAGCCCCAGATGTTCACGCGCGAGATTCCCAAGGCCGCCAAGCCCGTCAAGGCTCCGACTCCCGCAGCCTCCGCGGCCCAGCCGAAGCCGGCGGTCGTGACTCGTGCGCCGGTTCCCTCAACCCCTCGGCTGAAATCGGCGACGCTGGAGTCCGGGCCGGGATTTACGGCGTCCTGCGACGGCCCTCCCCCGGTCGATATTGTCAAGTTGGCGATGACCGTCAGACACCGGCTCTGGGTCACCTATCGCAACGCGTCGGATAGACAGGAGCAAGACAAGCTCGACATCTACAGTGTCACGCGGAGCGGCAACCTGCGCGTGTGGTTCAACAACAAAAAGAAGCGCGGCAGCCTCGTCAGGAAGCGGATCGTGTCCTGGCAGGTCTTGAACGAATCCTTCGAGCCGAGCCGGAATCTTTCGGCCTGGGCCCGGTCGGCCTGGTGGAAAGAGTGGCCGCCGGTGTTGGAAGATTTCTTGAATCGGCGCAAGCCGTGACCGCATGCCGCGGCGCCGATGGCAGACGGTCGAGGGGCGGCTGCTCGGCCTCGTGCTTCTTGCCGGCTCCCTCCTGTCCTGCGCGACGCACGTCACCTTTGTCAACCTTCGCGATGGCGGGAATCTGACAGGCCGGCACCAGGTCTGGCGACAGAGCTTGGCCGTGGTCGTTGCGAGCGGCGAGACACTGGAGGGGCGCTATGAGGCCTTGACCCAGCAGGCGATCGGGCCGGGCTCGCTCTTTTTCGGCGCCAATCTTTCCGCCCTGTTGGGTGCGTACCGGAGCGAGCGCACGCAGGGCTATGCGCGGCTGGTCGGCGACCGCGGGACGGTGATGGAAATCGTGTTCGCGCTGGAATGGACAGGGCGAGGATATGGCGTGGCGCGGTCGAGCGACGGTCGGGAATATGCCGTGTCGTTTTGACGCGACCCGCCGCTAGTGATCGGACCGGCCGTGGGATAGAATGTCGAAGAAACGGGAGGATATGTGCCGCTGCGGTTCGCGCTCTATACCGGTTGTGCCGCCAAGGGAGCCACACCTGAACTCTATCAATCCAGCCTGGCGGTGTTGGCTCGTTTGGGCATCGAAGTCAAAGAACTGACGGCGGCATCTTGTTGCGGGGCCGGCGTCGTCGCCGAAGCCGAGCCGGAAGTCGCCTTGGCATTGAATGCCCGGACGTTTGCCCAAGCGGAGGCGCTCGGGCTCGACATCATGACGATCTGCGGGACCTGCCAGGGCGTCATGTCGGCGGCCAATCGGCAGCTCAAGGGCGATCCGGCCCTCCGCGAGCGGATCAATCGGGTGCTCGAGCAGGACGGTCCGGCTTATCGGGGCACGGTGCAGGTGAAGCACCTCCTCTGGGTCTTCGTCAAAGACCTCGGCTTGCGGCGGCTGGCGGATGAGGTGCAGGTGCCGTTCAACGATTTCCGCATCGCACCGTTTTACGGCTGCTACATCCTCCGGCCTTCAGGGGAGTTGGGGTTCGACGATCCGGAACAGCCCTCGTCGCTGGACAAAGTCATCGCCACGTTGCAGGGCCAGCCGGTGGTCTACGAAGGCCGCACCAAATGTTGCGGGTTCCCGATCATTCTCGAGAAGGAAGCCATTGCCGTGGCGATGGCCGGCCGGAATCTGCAAGAGGCCAAGGCCGAAGGGGCGGACTTCATGGTTACGCCCTGCCCCCTTTGCCACATGAGTTTGGACATCTACCAAGATCGCGCCGGCCGTGCCGTCAATACGGTCTTGAACTTGCCGATCTTGCACCTGCCTCAGTTGGTTGGGCTGGCGATGGGCATTCCGGCCAACGAGTTGGGCGTCCAGCGGCACGTGATTCCGGTCGAGTCGATCACCCGCGTCACCGAACGGCGAAGAATGGAACGGATACAAAGGAGCCTGCCATCATGAACGTCGTGACCCTGTCGGAGGTCCAGCAATTCAGCCCCGAGAAAATGAAGAAGAATAATTTGTTTCAGACGCCTCGGTTGTTCTGCGATGTCTATTGTTTCGAACCGGGGCAAGAGCAAAAAGGCCATGTCCACGGCGATCAGGATAAGATTTACATCGTTTTGGACGGCGAGGGGACCTTCATGGTCGGCGAGGAGTCGCGGGTGCTGAGGTCCGGGCAGGGCACGATGGCGCCGGCCGGCGAACCGCACGGCGTCCGCAACCATACCGCCGCCCGCCTCCGTGTATTGGTATTCGTCGCGCCGAATCCATCCTGATCAGCGGTCGAGCGGCATCATGACGCTGATCGCGCCGGCCAGACTGCCCAGCGTCGCCCCTTCTTTTGGATAGCCCGAGACGTCCTGCTCTCCAGCCGGCCCGCCGTGGCATTTGAGGCAGGCCTGATCGTAGTAGATCGGGGACAGCATGCGGAGCGTCTTGCCGTCGTCCGTCAACTCGCTCACCGGCGCCGATGGGCCGGGGAGGGACATCAGTCGATCCAAGACGGCGGCCTCGTAGTTGTCCGGCTCGTTCTTCGGATTGCGGGGATGTCGGGCCGTCTGCTTGAGGCGCACGGGCGACCGTTTCGAGAAGCGGGCGGCCGCCTGGCTGCCGAAGGTGGCCGGAATGAAATTTTTATAGCCGATTCCGCGCTGATTGATCACGACTTGGGCGTCCGCCACCACGTCCTTGCTCGCCTGCACCAATGTGCTCAACAAGTCTCGCGTCGGGCGTGGGAGGGGCGCCGCATCCAACCGGTCGAGCGCAATCCCGGCCCTGGTGCGAAATTCCTGGCCGAGCTGCGCCTCGAAAGCTTCCGGGGTGAAGCCCTTGAAGCCTCGATGCGGATCGTCGATCAACGTCTGGTTACGGTCGATCACCTCCCGCCCGGCGTCCAACAGTACGGCCAGCAAGTGCGCCGTCGCTTCGGCCTCGTCTCTCGTGAAGGCCCACGCCGGCGGTGCAACAAAGCAGGCGACGAGGCTCGATCCAGCCAGCAAGCCTCTCCAGTATTGCCTCATGGGATTCCTCCGTGAGTCTGGCGGGTCAGGGGCTTGCGGCAGTGCCCCTGGTTGAATTGCTGGGCCATTTTTTCGACGTCGAAGGGCAACCCTTCGGTCGCGGCCCGGCGAGGATAGGCATAGGGTTCGTCGAACCAGCGCCGCTGCAGGCGCGACAAGCGCTCCGACCTGCCCATGTCGAAGAGGAGATCGTCGATCAGGCGGCGAAGCCGGTAACTTTCCTCCGCCATGACGACCGCATACTGCTCGCGCCGCAGCACGAGCGGCGTGCCGTCCGCCAGCGTGACGAGCCGCCATTCTTTGCGCACCCGTTCGGTCAGGTATCGGAAGACCGGCACGTTGCCGAGTACGATGTCGGCCGGCGGATCGGCCGTTTCGAACGCCGCCGGAAGGGAATCGCAGAGGATGAGGGTGGCGGCTGGCAGATGGGCATCCGCATAGAGCTGGGCGTGGGCGCCGTCCTGGACGGCCACGGTCAAGCCGGCGAAGGCGCGATTGGCGGCCGCGGCGCTGGGCGTACCCGCCGGCAATGCTGCCAAGCGGCCGCGGATGAGGGGGATAAGCTCCGGCCGGCGGGCGATGCCGCCGAGTGCGCCGTCCGTAAAATAGGGGGCCGAATAGGCAAGTCCTGCGCGGGTCGGCGTCGGCACGTTGGCGGTGACCGCGGAGACGAACAGATCCAGCTTGCCTTCGTTCAACTCGACGAAGAGATTGTGAAATCGGACCAGATGGATAACGGGTCGGACGGAGCCTGTGCCGCACTGCCGTGCCAGGGTTTCGGCGACGGCCTTGACGAGGTCGACATCCAGGCCCGTGACGCGGGAACCCTCGTCCGTCCAGATGGCCGGAAAGACGAAGGGCATGCGCGGCTCGACCGCCAGACCGATGTCGAGGCGGCCTTTTGCGCAGATTCGGTCCACCTCGTCTGCTGCGATCGGCTGGACGAGCTGAATGGCGTCCACCACCAGCCCGCATCCCGCCGTCAGGGCGCACGCGAGAGCCAGCCCGGTCCATCGGGCAGGATGCCGGTTCAGTAACGAAATCCCGTGAGAAAGAGCCATTGTTGCGAATCTCCGCCGACGCCGCGAAAATCGACGCTGTACTGGGTGTATTGGACTCCGAGGTCCAAGGAGATACCTCGTGCCACGGGGAACCGAACGCCCACCTGGCCGCCATAGAGGTAGCCGGGGCCCTGGTTGTGCGGCCCAGGCATGACGCTGCCGCCGAGGACGCCGACGTACGGCACGGCCCGGTCTTCCAAGGGCCCGAAGAGCAGGTGACGGACCGTACGCCCGACCGGAAATCCTTCGAAGTCCAAGACATCGAGGAAATTATTCCAGCGGGGATTGACGAAAACGGAATGTTGATCGGTCTTGAATTCCGGCGAGTGCAGACTGAACACCTGATAGATCGTCCGGATTTCCAGGTTGCCGTAGCGGGCCGCGGTAATGCCGGCTTGAAGGGTCAGTTCTCTGTCGTTCGGCGCAAATGTTTGCTGACGTAGGGCAAAGTCGAAATTGATGGGGCGCACGGGCAAGATCTGCCAGACATGTTCCTGGGCCAGGCTTTCGTGGGCCGAGGCGAGCCAGATCAGGAGGCCGATCGCTCGGATCAGGCGGCTTGACGCTCTTCGGTGGAGGTATGGCATGGCGCGTCAAGGAGACGGGCGGGGCCGCCCTTCAGGCTCGGCCCCGCCGCAGGGTGTTCGAGAAACGCGATTACTTGGCCGGTTCGGGCGCCCACGGGGTGTACGGCATCAAGGGCGCGGGCTTCGCGTCCGGCCCGACCAACAGGACGGCGATGGCTCCGCGGAGCGCGCCGGTGAGGCTGTGGGTCACCAGCGGATAAGCGCCGGCCGATTCGGCGACGACGTCGAACGTCGCCGCGCTGCCCGGCCCGACGACGTAGGTCTGCACGCCCGTCAGCTTGTTGGCCGGGTTGCCGCTTTCATAGACCGCGTCCCAGATTTCGCCGATCGGATGGAACGCCGAGAACTCGTTCGGCCCGGCATTCACGAAATAGACCCGCACCCGCTCGCCCGGCTTCGCTTCCAGCGGCTTCCCGCCCGTGACGAACGGGTGATACTTGAAGATGCCGCCGTTGAACATCACGCCGTCGAATTTCCGGTCGAACATGGCCGGGACGTCGTCGGGATTCTTGAAATATTCGGACTGGGCCAGGACATATTCGCGGTCGGCCTTGGGCCAGGCCTTGGCGTGCTTCGGGTCCACGATGATGGCGCCGAACATGCCACGGGCCACGTGCTGGATCATGGGCGGCGCGCCGCAGTGGTAGAAGAAAATGCCGGGCTTTTTAGCGACGAAGGTGTAGCTGATCGTCTCGCCGGGGTTGATGGCCCGATAGTTTTTCAGAAAGTCGATTTCCGCCGCATGGAAATCCATGGCGTGCGGGTAGGTGTTGGTCTTGGGATTGTCGAGCGTGAATTTGACGGTGTCGCCTTCGGTGACCCGGACGACCGGCCCGGGCACTTGGCCGTCGAATGTCCAGCCTTTGTAGGTCGTGCCGGTTCCTTCGACGACGATGTCCGTTTCCACGGCGGTCATTTTGACCTCGTGGACCTTGGCCATCGCCGGCAGGCTCGATGCGATCAGCAGGCAGCCCAGCAAGCCGGCGGTGCCCCAGGTCCGCAGACGAAGGGGGGCGTGACGTGGTTGGGTGGTCTGTTCCATCTCGTGCCTCCTGTTATGTATTGAAAGGGTGTTGAGGGGCCGAGCATACCTCCGGACACGAACTTAAAGATATGACCAATGTCATGTTTTGAAAATTATTGGTTCGGCTGCGGGAGGGCGGCGGCGGCCAGGCGGCGCAATGCCGGGAGATCGTGGAGGATCAATCGCTTGGCCGTGCCGGAAACGAGTTGGCGTTTTTTGAGCCGGCTCATGATGCGGATGGCCGTTTCGACCGTGATGCCGGCCATGTCGGCCAAGTCTTGTCTGGTCAGGCGGATCGTCAGGCGATGGCCCTGCGTTTCCCGTATGGACGAGCGTTCGGAGAGGTCGATGAGCAGCGACGCGATGCGGCTTTCGGCCCGGTCGAGGGCAAGGGTTTTGTTCTTTTCCTGCGCTTCGTTGAGCCGCTGGCCGAGGTACTTGATGACTTCGATGGCGGCGTCAGGATTGCGGCGCAGGATGTCGAAGTAGGTTTGTTTGTCCAACCGGAGCAGGCGGACGTCGCCCATCGGCAGGGCGCAACCTGGATGGGGCGTGCCGTCGAACACGGCCGCCTCGCAGCAAAAGAGATCGCCGGGCATGAGCACTTTGAGGGTCACGTCCTTGCCGTCGGGCGACGACTTGACGCATTTGACGGAGCCTTCCTGGAGGACGTGGAAGTAGTGGGCCGGGTCGCCTTGGCGGAAAATGTACTCGCCCTTTTTGTACGAGGATTCAATGACCTCGCCGGCGAGCTTCTTCCGTTCCCGCTCCGTCAGGATGTTGAAGAGGGGAATGGTCTTGAGCCGGTCGGGCTTACCCATAGTCGGAGCGCTAGAGGAGGCGCTTGACCGCCTCGACGATGGAGCGGGCCCCGATGCCGAAACGGTCGACCAGCTCTTCCGGCTTGCCGCTGTGCGGAATCTCCCGGACGGCCAGTTTCGTCACCCTGACGCCTTCCGACCCGACCGCGCCCAGCACCGCGTCACCGACGCCGCCGTGGGCGTAGTGGTCTTCGACGGTCAGGATGCGGTTGTTCGTGGCCTTGGCACAGTCCAGGAGCGTGGTGCGGTCGACCGGCGCGATGCTGTAAAGATCGACGACGCGCACGGCGATGCCGGCGGCTTTCAACTGATCGTGGGCTTTGAGGGCTTCGAAGAGCGTGATGCCCGCCGCGACGATCGTGAGCTGATCCGAGGCGCTTTGGCGCAGCACGCGCGATCCGCCGATCGCGAAGCTGTCGTTCGCACCGTAGAGGATCGGCGTCTTGGGCCGGCCGGTGCGGACGTAGACGAGACCGCGATGGTTGGCGGCGACTTCGAGCAGGCGATAGGTCGAGACGGCGTCGGAGGGGTACAGGACGACGGCGCCGGGTTGAGCGGCCATCATGGCGAGATCCTCCAAGCCCATCTGCGAGGCGCCGTCTTCGCCGATGCTCACGCCGGCGTGTGTGCCGACGAGTTTGATGTTGGATTGGCTGATCGCGGCCATGCGGATGAAGTCGTAGGCGCGGGTCAGGAAACAGGCGAAGGTCGACGCGAAGGGAATCTTGCCGCAGGCGGCCAAGCCGATGGCGGCACCGACCATGTTTTGCTCGGCGATGAAGTTCTCGAAAAATCGGTCGCCGAACTTCTTGCCGAACTTGTCGGTATAGGTCGAGTTCTTGACGTCGGCATCCAGGACGACGACCGCGGGGTTCGCGTCGCCCAGCGCCGCCAAGGCGACGCCGAAGGCTTCGCGCGTCGCCACCTGGTCGGTCGATTGGTACGGCGGGGGCGCCATCGGCTTGGCGGCCGGAGTGCCGTTGGGCAAGGCCGCCGCCGGCGTCGTGGCGATGTCCGGCGCGCCGGGGATCAACTGTGCGGTCAATTCGGCGATGGCCTGTTGGGATTCCTCGCCCTTTTTGAGCGCTTTGCCATGCCAATCCGGCTTGTCCTCGACGAACGAAATGCCCTTGCCCTTGAACGTCTTGGCGAGGAGAACGGTCGGGCGGTCGAGGGTGGCCGAGGCCTGGCCGAACGCCTTGAGGAGGGCGGCGACGTCATGGCCGTCCACCACCAAGGCTTGCCAGCCGAATCCGGCCCATCGCGACCGATAGGCGTCCATATCGTGCTGGTGCATGGTCGGATCGCTCTGCCCGAGCCGGTTCACGTCCACGATGGCGCAGAGGTTGTTGAGCCCGAAATGGCGGCCGAGCTCGACGGCTTCCCACACGGACCCTTCGACGGACTCGCCGTCGCCCATGAGGACGTAAATGCGCGCGTCCGATTTGTCGAGCCGCTTGGCGTTCAGCGCCATGCCGACCCCGGCGCAGAGGCCCTGGCCGAGCGAGCCGGTGGCGACGTCCACGTAAGGGACGCGCGGCATCGGGTGCCCTTCCAACTCGGACGAGAGCAGACGCAACGTCGTGAGATGCGGTTTGGGGATGACGCCGGCTTCGGCCCAGGCGGCGTAGAGCAGGGGGGCGGCGTGGCCCTTCGACAGGACGAATCGGTCGTTGGCCGTGCTACGGGGATTCTTGGGGTCGAATCGCATGACGGAAAAGAAGAGCGTCGCGACGATGTCGGCCGCCGAGCAACAACTGGAGGGATGGCCGCTCCCGGCTTCCGAGGTGGCCCGGACGCTTTCGATCCGCATCTGTGTGGCTTTATTCTTGATGGCGGCGACGAGTTGATCGGGGGACAGCGTGGATGCGGCCATGAGGGGGTCTCCTTCTCCGGTGGACGATGTCCAGCCTTGTAACAAAGTGGGTGCAGGCAGTCAATTCCGGCGTGCCGCCGACGGCTTACCCGTCGCGGGCGGCCGCCCGTCGCTGGAAGAACCGATAGAGCAACAGGGCATCGATGGCCATGACGGCGGCCAGGACGGTGTAGGCACCGGGCGTCGGGGCCAGTTTCAGCTCGACCAGGACGCGGGACATGCCGAACCCTACGACGATCGCGTCGAAACTCATGCAGATGCGGCGAAACGTTTCCGGGTCCAGGCGATTGATCAAGAAGGTGCCGAGGGGAATGCCGAGGATCACGCTGGGCACGATGTACGTGAGGAGGTGCGAACTCTCGACGTTGTAGAGGCCGAGAAAATAGTAGGCCCCGGCCGTCAACGTGGATTCGGCCACGCGGATGAGCGCCAGCGCCGCGCGGAATTCCTGCTTGCCATAGCCTTGATTGTTGAACAGGAGCGCCAGGGGCGGGCCGGAGATCGTCGTCACCGAATAGAGGGTGCCGATGCCCATGCCAAAGGGCACGCCGATGGCCTGCTCGGATTGAATGGGCCGTCGGACGCCGGCTGCTTGCAAAAGAATCAAGGGCAGGAGCGCGAAGTACGTGACGAATTTGAGCCAGCCCGGGTGGACGACGAACAGCAGGTAGCTGCCGAGGGCGACGCCGGGTAGCACGCCCACGATCATAGGCAGGACGCGCTTCCAAATGTGCCCGGCGCTCTCTCGGTTCATCACGAGGACGTAGCCGTTGATCACAACCTCGATCATGACCAGCGCGGGATTCAGGATTCTGTTGGTAAAGAACAGCAGCGCCACGGGCACGGTGATGGAGGAGAAGCCGTACCCCAAGGCGCCGTTGACCGTGGCGGCGAGGAGCGTGATCAGGGTGAGAACAAGATGGTCGGTGTCCATGAACCGTTATCCTTTTCGCAGGCTGGCGGCGAAATCGCTGAGCGTTGTGTGATCGAGGATGCCAGCGATCGCGTCACGCACAGTTCCCATTACATGTTGCACGGGACAGCGCGCGTGGCCGGCATAGGGGCAGTCCTGGCATTTTTGATAGGCCGTCTTGCTGCAACAGCCGATCGGGGCCAGGGGGCCGTCCAAGAGGCGGATGATTTGGCCGATGGTGATCTCTTGTGGCGAACGGATGAGGCTGTAGCCGCCGTTGACGCCCCGGCGACTGCTCAGGATGCCGGCATTTTTCAGGGTGAGCAGGATTTGTTCGAGGAAGTCGAGGGGGATATTTTGCCGTTCCGCGATTTCGTACCGTTGCAGCCACGGCCGGTCTTCGTGTGAGGCCAGTTCCAGCAGCGCACGCAAGGCATATTCGCTTTTTTTGGAGAATTTCACGAGAGTTGTTGAGTGACTTTGTTAAGTTTTATGGACATTAGGCTTTTTCGTGGGTCTGCGTCAAGCAGTCGGGATATTTTTCCTCGTGGCGATGCCGCCGTCACTTGCCTTGACACCTTTTAGAATTTCTTGTTAGCTTTGGCCGCTTTCGTACGCTGTGCCGAATCGAGCAACGAACCGATTCAGCCTCTCTCGCTGGCTTCAGAGAACATTGTGAGCGCCATCACATTGCAGGATCTCCCGTGACGCTCCAAGACCTGATCCTGACACTTAACCGTTTCTGGGCCGACCGAGGCTGCGTCATCCATCAACCCTATGACGTGGAAATGGGCGCGGGGACGTTCCACCCCGCGACGTTTCTGCGCGCGCTGGGGCCGGAGCCCTGGCGGTCAGCCTATCCGCAGCCCTGCCGCCGGCCGACCGACGGCCGTTACGGCGAGAACCCCAACCGCATGCAGCATTACTATCAATATCAAGTTGTCTTGAAGCCGTCCCCCGACGATATCCAGGACCTCTACCTGGACAGCCTGGCGGAATTGGGGCTGAATCCCGCGCAGCACGACATTCGATTCATGCAGGACGACTGGGAATCGCCGACACTGGGCGCCTGGGGACTGGGCTGGGAAGTGCGGCTGGATGGGATGGAGATCACGCAATTCACCTATTTTCAGGAAGTCGGCGGCGTGGAGTTGCATCCCATCACCGTGGAGATCACCTACGGAACGGAGCGGATCGCGATGTACCTGCAACAGGTCGATAACGTGTTCGATCTGGCTTGGAACGAACAGGTGTCCTACGGCGACATTCACCTGGACACGGAGCGGCAATTCTCCGCGTACAATTTCGAGGCTGCGGATGTCGCCATGCTGGCCGAGTCGTTCAAAGCCTGCGAAGCGGAATGCGGCCGGCTGCTCGACCGGGAGTTAGTGCTGCCGGCCTACGACTATTGCATCAAGTCCTCGCATCTCTTCAATCTGCTCGACGCGCGCGGCGCCATCAGCGTGGCGGAACGGACGGGCTACATCGCGCGGGTGCGCGCGTTGGCCTACCGATGTGCCAAGCAATATGTCGTCCATCGCGAAGCGCTCGGCTTCCCGATGTTGCCCACCGCACGCCGCTCCGCCCGCAAGGGTTGACGCCGATTCATGGCCGCCAAGGGACATACACGCACGCGAGTCGAGCACGCGGAACTCCTGCTGGAGATCGGGACGGAAGAATTGCCGTCCCAGTTCGTCGCGCCGGCGCTGCAAGCTCTCGAAGCCTCTGCCGTCCGCCTGCTCAAGGAGTTTCGCTTGGAGTACGGGGCGTGCCGCACGCTCGGGACCCCGCGACGCCTCACGCTCGTCGTCGAGCGGCTACGCGACCGGCAGGCCGCTGTATTGAAAGAAGCGATGGGGCCCTCGAAGACGGTGGCCTTCGATGCGGCCGGTGCGCCGACGAAGGCGGCGCTCGGTTTTGCAGCGGCCCACGAGCTGGCGGTGGAGCATCTGGAAATCCGCTCCACGCCCAAAGGCGACTACCTTTTCGCCGTCAAGAAAGAACACGGTAAGGCGACGCACGCCGTCCTGCCGGAAGTTCTCCGACAAATCGTCGAGGGCCTTTCGTTCCCCAAGTCCATGCGGTGGAATCAGAGCGGCCTGCGCTTCGGCCGGCCGATTCGTTGGCTTACGGCAGTTTATGGAGGGAAGCCCGTCTTAGTGTCCGTGGGCGGAGTCACAGCGGGGGATGCGACGGTCGGCCATCGAGTAATCGGTTCAACTCGATCATCGAAAAAACAACGACTTAGAGTTGAGAACTTCGAGTCTTATGAATCTGTCCTTCGCCGGCATGGCGTTGTCCCTGATCCGACCGAGCGACGAAAGTTGATCGCGGCGCAGGTCGAAACGCTGGCCCGGAAGGCCGGCGGCATCGTGCATCGCGACGATGCCTTGCTCGAACAAGCCGTGTATTCGACCGAATGGCCCAACGCCTTGCTGGGCGCCTTCAATCCCCACTACTTGGCGCTCCCTCAAGACGTGCTGATGACTTCCATGAAAGAGCATCAGGGTTTCTTCAGCCTGCTCCGCAAGAACGGGACGCTGCTCCCGGCCTTCGTCGCTGTGACCAACACTAAGGCGTCGAACATGGCCGTCATCCGACGGGGGAACGAGCGGGTGTTGGCGGCCCGGCTGGCCGACGCCAAGTTTTTCTTCGACGAAGACCGCAAGAAGCGACTCGAGGAGCGGGCCGTCAAGCTGGGGCAGGTGGTCTTTCACCAAAAACTCGGCACCCTCGCGCAGAAACGGGACCGGATGGGCCAATTGGTCGTTCGACTGCTCGAACTGGTTGGCCCGGAGCAGATGCGGTCTTTGGGCGTGAGCCCCGACAAGTGCAAGCGTGCCGCCGAGCTGGCCAAGGCCGATCTGCTCACGGGCATGGTCGGGGAGTTCCCCACGTTGCAAGGCATCATGGGCGGGGAATATGCCAAGCACGACGGGGAGCCGGAAGAGGTTTGCCAGGCCATTGCCGAACAGTATCGTCCGCAGTCGATGGAAGACCAGTTGCCGGCCACGGCCGCCGGATGTCTGGTGTCCTTAGCCGACCGGCTCGATACGGTCGCGGCCTTTTTCTCCGTCGGCATCGTGCCGACCGGCTCGGAGGATCCCTTGGCTCTGCGCCGCCATGCGACGGCCATCGTGCGCCTGTTGGTCGAGACGAAGCTCGCCCCGATCCGGCTCGATCTGGCCCTGGCGGAGGCCAAGACTCTGGTGCAGGGCGACGGATTCACGGCGCCGCAGGGCCAGCAAAAGGCCGCCGACCCCTTGCCCTTCATCCTCGAACGGCTCCGCTATTACGCTAAGACCCTGCACGGGCTGCGCGACGATGTCATCCAGGCCGTGTTGGCGACGGTGCACGCCGCGGGGGCCGGGCCGTGCGAGGTGCGCGATTGCCTGAACCGGATGAAGGCCATCCAGGCTATCGCGAGCCAGCCGGCCTTCGATCCCTTGATCGTGGGCTTCAAGCGCGCGCACCGGATCGTGGACAAAGAACAATGGGCCGGTGAGTCCGTGGACCCGACGCTGTTCCTGCACCCCTGCGAACAGGAGTTGCACCGGGCGCTTGTTCGCGCCCAAGAGACCATGCCGGACTTGCTGGCGCGGCGCGATTACGGGACGCTGCTGGAGGCCTTGATCGCGTTGAAGCCGGCCATCGACGGGTTCTTCGAAGGCGTGATGGTGAACGCCGAGGACCCGCAGCTTCGCGGCAACCGGCTCTCGCTCTTGCGGGCCGTCGATCGTCTGTTCTTGTCCTTCGCGGACTTTTCGCAGATACTGGTCCCGGGTGCCTAAGGCGCGCGTCGAGTCGATTGACGGTCGGGGAGTGGCCCGATGGAGTCTCCTATCGAGACGGTTCGGCCGGCGGAGGTAGCCACGGACGGCGGGCTGGGGGAAGATCAGCGCCGCCGGTTGCGGCGGTTCACCTTTTGGATTTCCGGCGCGATGGTCGTCGGGTGCAATGTACTCGTCTTTCTCGCGCTGTGGTGGAGCGGGATCAACTTGGACCTGATGATCCGTGTGCCCGATGTCTTCAATCCCAAGGAAGACATCTGTTTGCGTCTGAGCTGGCTGCAGGTGTCCGGTTCGGATCAGTTGGTCCGCATTTGCAACGAATGGATTCATCTGGCCGATCCGTCCGGCGAGACCCACCGATTTTCCCAGGAGACGCGCGTACGCCAAGCGGCCGACGGAACGCTCTACTTTGATCATGGCGCAATGGTAGACTACCGGCTCTTCGGCCTGGGCGCGTTCGTGGCTCTCGTGATCGGAGCCGGTTTGGCGTTGAAACGGATGTTGATCGCCCGCTACCGCCTTCGGCTGACGGCGGCGGCGAGCCCCCACTCGTAGGATGTGCAGCGGCTCTTTGAGGCTGCGGAAGAGGAGACGGCGGACGTGAAGAAATGGGTGTACTACTTCGGTGACGGGAAGGCCGAAGGCGCAGCGGGGATGAAGGAGTTGCTCGGCGGCAAGGGGGCCGGCTTGGCCGAAATGACGAACCTCAAGATTTCCGTGCCGCCGGGATTCACGATTTCCACGGAAGCTTGCGTCGAATACTATCGCCGGGGCAAAACCTATCCGCCCGGCATGTGGGAGCAGGCGCTCCAGGCCTTGAAACGCGTCGAGAAATCCATGGGCATGGGATTCGGCGATCCGGCGAATCCGTTACTGGTGTCCGTCCGTTCGGGCGCCCGCGCCTCCATGCCCGGTATGATGGATACCGTGCTCAACGTCGGGCTGACGCCGCGCACGGTCGAAGGGTTGGCCGCCAAGACCAAGAACGACCGGTTCGCCCAGGATTCCTACCGTCGGTTCATCGCCATGTACGGCAGTATCGTCATGGGGTTGGAGCGCGAGCATTTCGAGCACCTGCTCAAGCGCAAAAAACAGGAAATGGGCGCCGTGCACGATACGGATTTGGACGCCAAGGCGCTGGCCGATCTCGTCGTCCAATTCAAGGCCCTGGTCAAGAAAGAAACCGGCCAGGACTTCCCCGACGATCCCGTCATGCAACTGCGTCTGGCGGTGAACGCCGTCTTTTCGTCTTGGTACGGCGCCCGCGCCGTCACGTACCGGAAGCTCTACAACATTCCCGATACCTGGGGCACGGCGGTCAACATCGTCGCGATGGTGTTCGGGAACATGGGAGAAACCAGCGGCACGGGTGTGGCGTTCACGCGCAATCCGGCCACCGGCGAGGCGAGCCTGTTCGGCGAATGTCTGCTGAACGCGCAGGGGGAAGACGTGGTGGCCGGCATTCGGACGCCGTTGCCCGTGAAGGCGCTGGGCGAGGCGCTCCCGCAGGCCTATAAGGAACTGGTCAAGACGCAACGGATTCTGGAGAATCACTACCGCGATATGCTGGACCTGGAGTTCACGATCCAGGAAGGCAAGCTGTACATGCTCCAGACGCGGGTGGGCAAGCGGACCGGCATCGCGGCCGTGCGGATCGCCGCCGACCTTGTCAAGGCCAAGGTCATCGACAAGAAGGAAGCGCTCTCGCGCATCGGGCCGGAGCAGTTGGCGCAGTACCTCTATCCGATTTTCGATCCCGCCGCGGAAGCCAAGCAGTCGGCCATCGGCAAGGGCTTGCCGGCCGGTCCCGGCGCCGCCGCCGGGAAGATCGCCTTGCACCCGGACCGGGCCGTGGCCATGCAGGCCAAGGGCGAACGCGTTGTCCTTGTCCGGCAGGAAACAAGCCCGGACGACATCCACGGGATGAACGCCGCCCTGGGATTTCTCACCGCGCGCGGGGGCATGACCTCGCACGCGGCCGTCGTGGCTCGGCAGATGGGCAAGGTCTGCGTCGCCGGGTGCGACGCCGTCGAGGTACTCGACGGGACGACGGTGAAGATCGGACCGCAGACGTTCCGGGAAGGCGACTCTCTGTCCATCAACGGGTCCACCGGGTCGGTCTATGCCGGCGACGTGCCGGTCGTCGAATCGGAGGTCATCCAGGTCATCCAGAAAAAACTGACGTCGGCGCAGTCGGAGAAGTACCAATTGTTCGCGACCGTGCTCAAATGGGCGGACGAGTTCCGGACGTTGAAGGTGCGATCCAATGCCGACATTCCTGAGCAAGCGAACATCGCGCGGGGCTTCGGCGCCGAAGGCATCGGCCTGTGCCGCACCGAGCACATGTTCTTCGCCGACGACCGGATTCCGATCATGCAGCAGATGATTTTGGCGCGGACGAGCGAAGAACGGGAAAAATTTCTTGCCCAGCTCCTGCCGCTCCAGAAGCAGGATTTCGTCGGCCTGTATCGGGAGATGAAGGGCTTTCCCGTCACGATCCGGCTGCTGGACCCGCCGTTGCACGAATTTCTGCCCAAGCGCGAAGACCTCATGGTCGAAATCGCGCGGCTGGAGCTGTCCGATAAGCCGGAGGACAAAGCGCGGATTCCGGAAAAACAGCGGCTCTTGGCCCGCGTCGAGGAACTCCACGAGTTCAATCCCATGCTGGGCCTCCGCGGCTGCCGGCTGGGCATCACGATGCCGGAGATCACCCGCATGCAAGCCCGCGCGATCGTCGAAGCGGCCTGCGACTTGGCGCGGGAAGGCACGAAGATCGTGCCCGAAATCATGATTCCGCTCGTCGGTATGGTATCCGAGATGAAGGCGCAGAAAGATTTGATCAAGGAAGTCGCCGAGGAGACGATGAAAGCGCGGGGCGTCAAGTTGTCGTATCTCGTCGGGACGATGATCGAATTGCCGCGTGCGGCGGTCACGGCTCGGCGGATCGCCGAAGAGGCGGAGTTTTTCTCCTTCGGCACGAACGACCTCACCCAGACGACCTACGGCTTTTCGCGGGACGATGCGTCCAAGTTCGTCGGTTTCTACAAGGACAAGAATATTTTGGAGACTGATCCCTTCGCGGTGCTGGACCGGGAAGGGGTGGGGGCCGTGATGAAGATGGCCATTGCCGAAGGGCGCGTCACCCGGCCGGACATCAAGCTCGGCATTTGCGGCGAGCATGGCGGGGAGCCGTCGTCCGTGGAATTCTGTCATCAACTGGGGCTCAATTATGTGAGTTGTTCGCCCTATCGCGTGCCCATTGCGCGATTGGCTGCCGCCCAGGCCGCCATCGCCGCCGATCCGCCCGAAGGCAAAGCCGCCAAGACCGGTCGAGTGACCGCTCGGACGCGCCGGCCGACCCGCCCGGCCAAGCCCAGCCGCAAACCAGCCCGCCGGCGCCGGTGAACGTCGCACTGCGCGACCGTGTCCACATGGCTCGGGCCCTGCGCCTCGCCGCCAAGGGGCAGGGCACCACCGGCCCCAATCCGATGGTGGGGGCTGTCGTCGTCAAGAACGGCCGTATCGTCGGCGAAGGGTTCCATCGCTATGCCGGCGGCCCGCATGCCGAACTCCTCGCCCTCAAGCAGGCCGGCGCTCGTGCCAAAGGCGCCACCCTCTACGTCACACTCGAACCCTGTTGCCATACCGAGAAGCGCACGCCGCCTTGCGTGCCGGCGGTCGTTGCCGCCGGCATCGCGCGAGTCGTCGCGGCCATGCAGGATCCCAACCCCCGCGTGAGCGGTCGAGGCCTTCGCGCCCTGCGGGCCGCCGGCGTGGCCGTGACGGTCGGGTGCTTGCGCGCGGAGGCCGAAGCCCTGAACGTCCTGTATGGCTATCGCATGAAGACCGGCCTTCCGTACGTCGTGCTCAAGGCCGGCATGACGCTCGACGGGAAGATCGCTACGGCGGCCGGCGAATCGCAGTGGATCACCGGGCCCGAGGCCAGGCGTGACGCGCACCGGCTCCGGGCCGAGGCCGACGCCGTGCTCGTCGGTGTCGACACCGTGCTCCACGACGATCCGCAATTGACCGTCCGCTTGCCGGGGCGGCAGGCCGCGAAACCTGCACGGCATCCGCTGCGCGTGATTCTCGACAGCCGGCTACGGATTCCCTTGTCCGCAAGGGTGCTTCGTGCGGGCGATCCTGCGCGTAAGCAGTCTCTGCCGGTCGGCACCCTAATCCTGACCACCGCCCGTGCGCCGCGCACCAAGATTGCCAGACTGCAACGGATGGGGGTGGATGTCGTGGTATGCCCGAGCGACAAGGGGCGAGTGTCGTTCCGTGCCGGCTTGCGCCATGTGGCGAAAATCGGCGTCGCATCGGTGCTGGCCGAAGGGGGTAGCGAAGTCAATGCGACGGCGGTCCGGTCCGGCCTGGTCAACCGCGTTGTCCTCTACCTGGCTCCGATGCTGCTCGGCGGGCAGGATGCCAAGGGACTCATCGGCGGATCGTCACCGACTCGTTTGTCCCGATCGCTGGGGCTGACGATCCAGCGATTGCGCCGTCTCGGCTCGGACGTGGTGATCGAAGCGATACCGGCCAAAACACGCTAACGCTTCCTTGTGTCGATGATGAAGCCCCCCATGTTGCCCCGGCTGTGCCGCACGGCCTTTGTTTCGGCGGGGCCGCTGGCACTGCTCCTCTCTCTCTGCGTGGAGGCCGGCTCGATCTGGGCCGACCCACTCCCTGTCCCCGGCGCGCCGTTGTCCGGCGAAGAGGATTGGCGCGAATCGGTGCAGGCCTATCTGGACACGGCAGACCCCGAGAAGGCCGATGCGCTACTGGCGAAGATTATGGCTCACCCACACGCGACGGTGCCGGCCGTGCAAGAGCTGTTGCGCCGCGGGAAATCGTTCGGGCAGGAGCCGGTCGGCGAGCAACCGCACGTGCCGCTCACGGTGCAGGGACGGGCGCGGTCGTATGCCCTGTCCGTGCCGACAACCTACGAGCCGGCCCAGGCCTATCCGCTCGTGATCTGTTTGCATGGCGCCGGCTTTACAGGCGAGGCCTATCTCGAACGCTGGCAGGGCCGGTTGGGGGAGCGTTATATCCTGGCATGTCCCACCTCGGCGCAAGGGGCCTGGTGGACGCGCGCCGGCGAAGAATTGGTCCTAGCCACGATACACGATGTCCAAGTCCGCTATCATATCGATCCCGACCGGATCTTCCTCACCGGCATGTCCAACGGCGGCATCGGCGCGTATTTGATCGGCGCCGAGCATGCGACGCTCTTCGCCGGGGTGGCGCCGATGGCCGGCGGGCTGGACGATGTCCTGCTCCCCCTGCTGCACAATTTTCTCAATACGCCGCTCTACATCATCCATGGCCGGCAGGACCAAGTCATGCCGGTCGAACTTTCCCGATCCATCGATCGGGAATTGACGCGCCTGGGGGTCGTCCATCACTATCGAGAGCATGACCGGACCCATCCGATGGCAGGGGGGCATTTCTTTCCCCGTGAGGAGGTGCCGGCGCTGGTCGAATGGTTCGACAGGCAGCGCCGCCGCGCCGTGCCGGCGCAGGTGCGTGTCGTGCGGGACGCGACGCATTTGACGCCCTTTGCCTGGGTGCGTATCGATGCGACGGATCGCATCGCCGCCTTTTCGCCGAATCTCGTCGACGAGCGGGACGAGGCGCTTGTGCAGAAGCGGTACGCGACGGTCGAGGCGGCGGTCGCCGGCTCGAATCGGATCGACGTCAAGACGCAATGGGTACGCCGGTACAGTCTGCTGCTTAATGACGAATTGGTGGATTTCGCCAAGCCGGTCACCGTGACGACGAACGGGACCGTCAGCTTCTCCGGGCTGGTGACGCCGTCAGTTGCGCATCTGTTGCGGGATGCCCGCCAGCGGCGCGATCCCCGGGCCCTCTATCCGGGCTTGGTGACGATCGCGGTGGAGACCAATCCATGATCGGGCGAAGCCTCATAATCGGCCGGATGCGCGAATGGAGCCTGGCCTGCTGTGTGGCCGTGGCGGGGATGCTTGCCGCTCCTTCGCAAGGGATGGCTGAGAACGAGTGCCGGCTTGCGGCCGAACAGGGGGGCATGGTCTTTCCCGTCGACAAGTTGACGCAGGCGAACCGGTGTCTCGTCGGCGGGGTTGCCAACAGTCCCACCACGTCGGGCCTCGTCGGTCCGGTCCGTACGCCGATTTCCGCCAAGCTGTACGAATATCTCTTGGATCGGCCTCCGGTGATCGCCGCGCTCCTCCAGCGGTTGAACATGGCCAACTACCAGTTCACGCCGAAGGGGCCCCAGCAGTATTGGGGCAACGACGGCGACGGTACTCAGGGGCTGCTCTCCTTGGTGCACCAAGATGCCGGGCATCGCATTTATCATATCGACGGCTTTCATGAAGGCCATGTGTTCCCGATGGTACGGGCCAGGGCCGTGGTCTTTATGAAACTGACGCCGCAAACGGGTCAGGACGGGCGGCCGGCGGTTGAGACCGCCTTGGCAGCCTTCACCAAGCTGAACGATCCCGTGCTCTCCGGCCTGGTCTGGATGTTACGGCCGTTGGTCGGGGAGGCGGTGACCCGCAAGCTGGCAAGGGGCTTCGAGGCCACGAACCAACTGGCTGCCGCGATCGCCCAGGATCCGGCCAGGGTGGTGCAGGAAGTGCCTTCGGTCGAGACCCTGAGTCTCGGCGAACAGCGGACCTTGATCGCCATGATCCAAGCCCTCATGCCGAGCTCCTCGTCTGCCGTGGCGCCTCTTCGGGCGACGCCGTGACTCCGCAGCGATCCTTCCTGTCGATTTGCGGGCTGGGGGTCTGCTGTTTTCTCAGTTACAACCTGGTGCGGATGCCGGTCCTGGCCCTGTTTGCGCAGTCGTTGGGCGCGACGCCGGCGGAAATCGGCCTCGTCGTGTCCGTCTCGACCCTGACCGGCGTCGTGTTGAAACTGCCGGTCGGCGCCCTCTCGGACATCTACGGCCGGCAGGGGTTGATGCGGTTCGGCGTGCTGGCCTTCGGGTTACCTCCCTTCGCCTATCCGTGGATCACCGGCCTCGGGGCGTTGAGCGCCTTGCGCTTCGTGCACGGCATGGCGACGGCCGTGTTCGCGCCGAGTGCCTTGGCGGCCGTGGCGGATCTCCATCGCGAGCGGCGCGGCGCCGCGCTCGGCTGGTACACGGCCTCGACCCAGGCCGGAGCGCTTCTTGGGCCCGTGCTGGGCGGGTATCTCGTCTACGCTGCGGGTTTTTCCGTCACCTTCGTGACGGCCGGTGTGATCGGCAGCCTGGGCTTGCTCTTCTTTTACACCGTACGCCTCACGCCACCGGCTCCGCGCGTCGCCGGACAGGGGCTGGGCACGGTGATCGCGGAAATGGGCCGCGGAGCTCGGGTCGTCTGGCGGAACCGGCGCGTGCTGGCGACAAGCGCGACGGATGGGGCGAAGATGATTGCGAACGGGGCGCTGATGGCTTTTCTGCCGATCTACGGGGTGGCCGTCGGACTGAATCCCGGCGAAGTCGGCCTATTGTTCGGCGTGCAAGGGGTCACGTCGTTGTTGTCCAAGCCGGTGATGGGGCGCGCGTCGGACAAGTTGGGGCGGCGGCCGCTGATTCTGGCGGGTTTGTTCATCTGCGCCGGCACGTTCGTGCTGATGCCGTGGACGGGGAATTTCTTTTTGCTCCTGCTGCTGGCGGCGGGATTCGGGTTCGGGGAAGCGGTGGTGACGTCGTCCACGACGGCCCTGGTCGCCGACTTATCCGAGTTGAAGACGATGGGCGCGGCGATCGGCATGCAGGGGATGATCAACGATATCGGCCATGCCGCGGGGCCGCTCCTGGCCGGCGCGCTCATCATGGCCTTGAGTTACTCGCAAGCCTTTGCCGTCATTGCCGGGCTGCAAGTCGTGGCCGCCGTGCTCTTCGGGCTGGTGGTTCGGCAGCAGCCGGCGCAGGCGAGGTAGGCCGGATGGCGCTCGAATCGATACGGGTCGGTGGTATAATCGCGCCCGTCTTGGAGTGAGGCTTTCGTGCGCACGGAGATGAGCACCGGGGATATCGTGGTCGGCGTGCTGGCGTCCCTGGGCGTGCTGGTGCTGATCGTCGTGTTCGTCTATGCGGTCAAAAACGTGTTCCTGAAAAAATCCTGACATGTTTACCGGCATCGTCGAAGAGATGGGCGTGGTCAAAGCCTTCGAGCCGACCCTGGCCGGCGCGCGCTTGACGGTCTTGGCCAAGACCGTTCTGGGCGATTTGGCCGTCGGCGCCAGCGTCAGCGTGAACGGCGCTTGCCTGACGGCTGTGTCGGTCGGCGACGGCGAGTTCGCCGCAGACTTGTCGCCGGAAACTCTTTCCGTGACGACGCTGGGCAAGTTGGCGCCGGGGGCGCCGGTGAATCTGGAGCGGGCGATGAAGGTCGGGGAGCGGCTCGGCGGCCATCTGGTATCGGGCCACGTGGATGCCGTGGGGCTGGTCCATGAGCGCCGGGCGGATGGGAATGCGATCGTACTGACGGTCGAAGCCCCGGCCGAGGTGCTTCGCTATTGCATCGTCAAGGGCTCGATCACGGTGGATGGGGTGAGCATGACCGTGAATCAGGTGACGGCGCGGACCTTCAGCCTGGCCATCATCCCGCACACGGCCGGCGCGACAACGCTGGGACTCAAGAATGCCGGCGATACCGTGAATCTTGAAGCAGACCTCATCGGGAAATACGTCGAGCGGCTCCTGCACGAGCGGGGGGCGCTCGCTTCACCGCCGCCCCCCGCCATTGACGTGGAGTACCTCAAAAAACGCGGACTGATCTAGCGCGACGGAGACCGATCCGTCCGCTATTTCACCAGGAACGGCTTGGAGTCTCCCCCGGAGGCACTGGTCACCGTCACCAGCTCGATGCCCTTCTTGCTCCCGTCCGGAACCGTGAGCGTGACGGTCGCCTCGTTTACGTGTTCGAACTTGGCAGCGTTTCCCGGACCCACCGACACGGCCGTCAGACAGCCCGGCGCTCCGAAGTTCTTGCCGCTCACCGTGACCTTGGTGCCCGGCTTGCCTTCGTCGGGAGAGAGTTTGGCGATCTTGGGGGCCTCGCCGAAGCAGGCCTTTTCTTTTGCCACCGTCGCTGCTCCCGACGCTTTGGTGCTGGAGACGCGGGCCGTGCCGCTTTTATCCACGGTGGCGGCAGCCGTGCTTGCCGGGGCCGCTTTCTTCTGCTCCTTGTCCGCCGCGTCGGCCGGCGAGCCGGGGTCGAGGCCGATGACCGTCACTGCGATCGATCCGATGCCGATGGCCAGAAGACGGAGAAGTGCGCCAGTATGAGGATGCATGACCGGCCTCCTTTGGTGGGCCCGTCCGTGGACGGGTCGGTTGATGTTGTCCGCTATTCTTCGATGGTCGACAGGTCGCCGGGGTCCTGCCCCAGCTCTTTCGCCTTCAAGACCCGCCGCATGATCTTGCCCGAACGGGTCTTGGGCAGCGAGGGGACGATGTCGATTTCCTGCGGGACGGCGATCTTGCCCAGTTCCTTGAGGACGTGGTCTTTCAGCGACTGCACCAGTTCGGCGCTGCCGAGGTGCCCCTGCTTGAGGATCACGAAGGCCTTGATCGCTTCACCGGCGGTCTTGTGCGGCTTGCCGATGACGGCGGCCTCGGCCACGGCCGGATGGCTGACCAGGGCGCTCTCGACTTCCGCCGTGCCGATGCGATTGCCCGCCACTTTGATGACGTCGTCCGCCCGTCCCATGAACCACAGGTAGCCGTCGTCGTCCTTCCGGCAGACGTCGCCCGCCGTGTAACAGTTCGGAATCGTGTGCCAATAGACCTTGTATCGCTCCGGGTCCTTGTAGATCGTACGCATCATGGAGGGCCAGGGTTTCTTGATGACGGCGAAGCCGCCGGTGTTGGCGGGCACGGGCCGGCCGGTCTTGTCCACCACGTCCGCTTCGATCCCGAGGAACGGTCTGGTCGCCGAGCCGGGCTTCAGGGGCACCGAGGGGAGGGGCGTGATCAGGATCATGCCGGTTTCGGTTTGCCACCAGGTGTCCATGATCGGTTTCTTCCCGCCGGTGACGCGGTGAAACCATTCCCAGGCTTCGGGATTGATCGGCTCGCCGACCGATCCGAGGACGCGCAGCCCGGTGAGATCGAACTGTTTCGGCCAATCTTCGCCGTATTTCATGAGCAGGCGGATGGCCGTGGGCGTCGTATAGAAGACCGTGACGCCGTAGCGTTCGATCAACTGCCACCAGCGGCCGGGGTTCGGATAATCCGGCTTGCCCTCCGCCATGAGGATGGTCGCGCCGTTAAGGAGGGGGCCGTAGACGATGTAGCTGTGGCCCGTCACCCAACCGGGGTCAGCCACGCAGAAATAGACGTCGTCGTCCCGGAGGTTGAAGACATATTTGGTCGTGATGTAGGTGCCCACCATGTAGCCGCCGTGGACGTGGACCACGCCCTTGGGCTTGCCCGTCGTGCCGGAGGTATAGAGGATGTACAGCGGCGCTTCGGCGTCCACCGGCAAGGCGTCGCAGGGGCCCTTGTGGGGCGCCAGCCATTCTTCCCAATCCAGGTCTTTCGGTACGGACCGTGCGATGGCCGGCTTGGCGCGGCGCACGACGATCACGTTCTCCACCGTCGGGCAGTGGGCGACGGCCTGGTCCACGACGCTCTTGAGGTCGATGGTCTTGCCGCGGTCGTACCCGACGTCGGCGGTGATGACGAGCCGCGCTTCGGCGTCCTGGATGCGGCTTTGCAGCGCCGGGGCGCTGAAGCCGGAGTAGACCACGCTGTGGATGGCGCCGATACGCGCACAGGCCAGCATGGCTACCATCTGTTCGGGAATTTTCGGGAGGTAGATCGTGACGCGGTCGCCCGGCTTGATGCCGAGGGCTTTCAAGGCGTTGGCGCAGCGCGTAACCTGGCGGAGCAGTTCGCCGTAGGTGAAGATTCGCTCTTCGTTCTGTTCTCCGACCCAGATGAGCGCGACTTTGTTGCGCCGCCAGCCCTTCGCGTGCCGATCCAGGCAGTTGTAGGAAATATTGCAGGTTGCGCCGACGAACCACTTGGCCCAGGGGTAGTTCCAGTCCAGCACCTTCGACCAGGGCGAAAACCATTCGAGTTCCTGGGCGACGCCGCTCCAGAAGGATTCCGGGTCGGCGATGGACCGGGTGTAGGCCGATTCGTAATCTTTGATATGGGCGGATGCGACGGTCTCGGCGGTCGGCGGAACGACCCGGACGGCCTGCTGTAAACTCTCGAGCTTCTCGTCTCCGGCTCCCATGCGGCTGGCTCCTCGGTGGTATCGGCGCGGGAATCGCGCAGCATTATGCGCAAGCGGGTACGGTTCTTCAAGCCGGCGCTGCGCCCGGCGGCTTTCTTGACAGTCCAAAGAGGGCAGGGGTAGCATCCGAACGCCGTGCGTGCCGCATCCTGCATGTCTTCCCCTTTCACCGTCCGGCGCATTCTGGCCCTGGCGGTCTCCCTCGTCGCGTGGTGGAGCGGTCCGGCCGAGGCGCAAGTCGGCCGGCCCGAAGGCCTCTATTACAAGTCCTGGGGCGTGGTCATCGCGATCGACGACTATCTCGTGGCGCCGAAGTTGTCCGGCGCCGTGGCGGACGGCAAGGCGGTCGCCGCGGCCTTGCGGCAGCTCGGTTTCGAAGACGTGCAGGAAATCTACAATCAGGACGCCCGATCGAAGTCGCTGAAAGCCGTCTTCTCCTCCGAACTGCTGCGCAAGGTCGGCCGCCAAGACCGCGTCGTCGTCTTTTTTGCGGGGCATGCCGGCGTGACGCAGGATGCGGGCGGAAAAGACCTCGGCTATCTGGTGCCCTACGATGCGCAGCCCAATGCCGTTGCCAAGGGCATCACACTGGACGAACTCAAGGAATTTTCCCGCCGCGCGATGGCCAAGCATATCCTCTTCGTCGTCGATGCCGCGGTGTCCGGATGGGAGGTGACCCCGTCGCAACAGTTGTCCTTAGAGGGGCGGCTGGCTCCGGAAGACGAAACCGACAAGCGGGCGGTGCAGCTCTTGACGGCGGGCACGAAGGGCGAGACCTTGGCGCACAAGGACGGGGCCGGCCTCTTCGTGGATGCCTGGCTGGCCGGCGTCAAGGGCGCGGCCGATGCCGACAAGAACGGATGGTTGATGGCGACGGAACTCGGCGCCTATGTCGACCAAGTCGTCGCGCGCGACAGCGGCGGGCGTCAACATCCGCAATTCGTCCGACTGGACGGGGACGGCGATACGATCTTGATCGAGGGCAAGAAGAGCGCCTTCCGCGCCGGTCCGGAGCCGACGACGCCGGAAGAGCGCAAGGCGGCGGCCAAAACGCAGTACGAATTGGCTTTCGCGGCGCTCCAGCAGCAGAAGCCGAAGTCGTTGGAAGAGGCGATGGAGCGGCTGGACAACGCCATCGGATACGATCCGACGTTCGGCGATTCCTACGTGATGAAAAGCTTCTTGCTGCTCGAACGGTTCAACAAGCCGGATGACGCGCTGGCCGCCGCGGACCTGGCCGTCGCCCATGCCGCGAAGAATCCCGACTCCTTTTATATCCGTGGATTGATCCTCCAACGTCAGGGCCGCTTCCCCGAAGCCGAGCAGGCCTATCTGCAAGCCTTGACCGTCAACCCCGGCTACGCCGACGTGCACCTGTCACTCGGTGATCTCTATGCGCAGGACCTGAAAGACCGCAAGAAGGCTGTCAACGCCTACCAACGCTATTTGGAAACGGGTGGAACGGAAAACCGGGTGAGGGAGTATCTGGGCAAGAGCGGCGCGGCGGACTCGCCGCTCCGGCAGTAACCCGCTTAGTCTTGCTGCGCGCCGCCTTTTAACACGCCCAGCCCGATCTTCACCGCCCGCCGCGTCATCTCCGCCCAACGCGCTTCCGGATATCCCGCCAGCACCGCGGCGGTCTTGGGATCCATAATATCCAGTTCCGCGATCTTGATGATGCCGTCCTCGATGGTCACTCGTGCCACGTTCGTCTCCTTGGTACCGGTGAAACGCGTCGTCCCGGGTGCGGCGCGACGGCGCGCGGGCGGAGTGTAAGCCCGGCGGGGGGAAAAGGCAAGGCGCGAATAGACGGGCGCGGGCACATGCGCGCGAAGCCTCATGCGCCGCTAGGGGCGACCGGCCGGGGCCATTTTCCTGCGCGTCGGTTCGTTGACAGGGTGGGGGGTGCATGTTAGCATCGCCGTACGTAGTCACGAGAATCGCTGCTCAGGAAGAGCTTGGCGTCCGGTATCATTCCTCGCATGTGCGGCTCGAAGGAGGGCTGTTTATGAGAACGACGTACGCAACGATGCAACGGGTTGTCACCGGCACGGTGGCCGCCGTCATGGCCGTGACCTTAGTCGCCTGCGGTGGCGCGCCGGCCTGGGTCAAGAAGGGCTCCGCCGCGTACAACGAGAAGGATTCCAAGACAATCTACGGCGTCGGCTCGGTCACCGGCATCCGAAACGAACCCTTGGCGTGGGAAGCGGCGGAGAACATGGCCCGTGCCGAAATCACCAAGCGGTTTTCCACCTACACGGCCTACCTGATGCGTAACTACGCCGCGTCCACGACAGCCGGGGATTTCACTAAGTCGGCGGAAGAGCAGAACGTGGAGCGGGCGGTCAAGACCTTCGCCAACGGCACCCTGTCCGGCGTGATGCCCGTGGACCGCTACAGGGACGAGGACAGTCTGACCTACTATGTGCTGGTCAAGATGGACTTCAAGTCCATGCAGGAGGCTTTGGCGCAGAGCCAGGAGCTGAATCCGAAAGTGCGGGACTTCGTCCGCCAGAACGGCGAGAAACTTTTCGAGAAACTGGAGAAGGAAGAGGCCAAGAGGGACGCCAAGTGAAGCTACGCGTCCTGCTGGTGCTGTGCAGCGTCTTGGCGGCGGCCGCCTGCGGCGAGGCCACGCGCGTCACGCGCGTGGATACGGGTCTGGTGACGGACTTGAGTGGCCGCTGGAACGACACGGATTCCCGGCTTGTCGCCGAAGGGATGGTAAACGAGGCGCTCGGCAAGCCGTGGCTCAGGAATTTCACCGGCGCCAAGGATCGGCAGCCGGTCGTGGTCATCGGCGCCATCCTGAACCGGAGCAACGAGCACATCAACGTCCAGACCTTCGTGTCCGATTTGGAGCGCGAGTTGACCAACTCGCAAAAGGTCGTCTTCGTCGCCAACAAGGCCGAACGGGAGGAAATCCGCGAGGAACGGCGCGAACAGGCGATTCACGCACGCGAAGACACGCAAAAGGCGCCCGGCAAGGAACTCGGCGCCGACTTCATCCTCAAGGGCACCATCTCCACGATCCTGGACGAGTCCGACGGCATCCGCGCCGTGTTCTACCAGGTCGATCTCGAAATGATCGACCTGGAGAACAACGTGAAGTCCTGGTACGGGCAGAAAAAAATCAAGAAAGTCGTCGAACGCAAAAAGACGGTGTTTTAGGCGTTCGGTGGTCGGGCCGGTACGGTGAGCGGGGATTCCTCGGTCGATGGACGAACGATAACCGGCCCGAGGCAGCCCGTTCGACCCCGGCGAGCGGGCGCCGCGTGCGCCGCGCTTCTTGGGCTTCTCGCCTCGCCGTTCGGCGGGTGCGCCACTCCCTCCGCTCACTACGTGCTCGTCGAACAGTCGCTGCAAGCCGGCGAGCCCGGCCGGGCCGCCGAGATCATCGAACGAGCCAAAGACGACTACTCCTCCAACAGCGCCGTGCTCTACGACATGGATCGGGGGATGACCCTGCACCTGGCCGGCCGCTACGACGCGAGCAATGCCGTGCTGGAGCAGGCGGAGACGGAAATCGACCATCTCTATACCCGCCGGATCAGGACCGAGGCCAAGGCGTTCCTGGTCAACGACACGCTCCTGCCCTTCGAGGGCGATCCCTACGAACAGGTCATGGTCAACGTCGTCAAGGCGCTGAACTACGCCTTGATGGGGCAAATCAACGAGGCTTTGGTCGAAGCGCGGCGGATCGATCACCGGCTGAATCTGTTGGCGGACCAAACGGCGGACCGTGAAGCCTATCGAGACGACGGGTTCGCGCGGTACGTCACGGGCCTCTTGTACGAGGCGGCGGGCGATCTCAACGACGCCTTCATCGCGTACCGCAAAGCCTACGAGGGCTATCAGGGGGCGCGCGCGTGGCTGCATGTGGGCGCGCCGGCCATGCTGCACAAAGATCTCCTGCGGACCTCGGAGGCGTTGGGGTTTACGACCGAGTTCGAGCAATATCGGCAAGCCTTTCCCAACGCCGCATGGATGCCGGCAACCGAGACCGGTCAACTCGCCCAGTTGGTGGTAATCAGCTATAATGGCCGCGCGCCGCACAAGGAAGACCGGTTCGTCGATCTGCCGGTCAGCATGGACGCGCTCAAGCTGGTGGTGCTGACCAAGGCCTACATGGGCAGGAGCAGCCAGCAAAATCGTGCGGCGGAGAGTGTGTTGTACGGCTTGAACGGTCGGGTCGTACGCGTGGCGGTGCCGGCGCTGGTGCCTCAGAAGACCACGGTGGCGCACAGCCAGGTCAGCCTGACGGGACCGGGCGCGTCCGTGACGGCTTCGACGGAACTCGCGCAAAACGTGACGGCCTTGGCGGAAAAGAATTTGGGCGATCAGTTCTCTCGAGTGGCGGTCAAGGCCGTGGCACGCGCGGCTGTCAAGTTCGCCTTGGCCGAGGGGGTGGGGCGGACCGCGCAGGCGGCGGCCGGCCGGGACGCGGGCCCGATCGTCGGCTTGCTGGCGAGCCTCATCGCCAAGAGTGTCGCCGTCGGCACGGAAGAGGCGGACAAACGGTCGTGGCGGACGCTGCCCGACGAAATCCAGATCGCGCGCCTGTGGGTTCCCGAAGGCACCTATACGATGGACGTGCGTCCCGTCGATCGGACCGGCCAGCCGCGCCGCGCCGTGTCGAAACAGGTGACGTTGTATGCCGGCGTGACCACGTTCGTGACTCAACGGGTGCTGCCGTGATGCGCGGAGCCGGCGTGGCGGCCAGACGGCAGGCGTTTCGCCGGACGGCCCTGGGCCTGTCGCTCTGGGCCGTCGCGGTGCTGTTGAACGGCTGCGCGGGGCTCTGGGGCGGCGGGCCGCCGAGCTGGGTCGTGAGCGGCACCAGCAAAGAGTTCCCTCCCGAACAATTTTTGACCGGTATTGGACAGGCCGACAATCGGCAAGAAGCGGCGGATCGGGCCTATGCGGCGGTCGCCCGCGTCTTCAAGTCCGAGGTCACGGCCCAGGCCAAAGATTGGGAGTCCTATCTCCAATTCGAGAATCGCGGCACGACCACGACCGAGCGCCGCGTGACGCTGGATCACTTCGCCACGATCTCCACCGACAAAGTGCTGGAAAGCGTCCGCGAATTGTCCGCCTGGCGCGACGACAAGACCGGCCAATTTTACATTCTCGCCGGGATGAATCGCGCACAGGGCGCCGCCGTCGTCCAGGCCAAGATGGGCGAACTCGACGATGCCGTGGACACGAAGGTCCGCGAAGCCCGCCAGTCGGCCGACAAGTTGATCAAACTGCGGAGCTTGCGCCGGGCCATCAAGGATCTGGTGCTGCGGGAAACGTACAACGCGGATTTGCGGATCATCCGCGCGAGCGGGCAGGGCTCCGCGGCGTCCTACCGGGTGCCGGAACTGACGGCGGAATTGGAGCAGTTTCTCGCCAAGCAGGTGACGATCGGCGTCGTCGTGTCGGGTCTGCAGGCCGAACCGGTCCGTCGCGCGGTGATCGAAGGCCTGTTGCGCGAAGGCCTGCCGGTGCTCGATCGGCTGCCCGAGCCGGCGCCGGCCGGCGCGGCGAGCGCGGAGGACCGGCCGCTGGAACTGATCGTCAAAGGGACGGTGCGTATCTGGGGCACCAATGTCTCCGATCCCCGCTTTCGCTTCGCCCGCTGGTGCAGCGACTTCGTCGTGCTGGAGGCCGATCGGCAGCGGGTGGTCGGCGCCGTCTCTCGGTCTGGGCGCGAAGGCCATTTGACGGAAGGGGAGGCGGCGGCGAAGGCGCTGCGCGTGATGCAGCAGGAGGTCACGACCGAGTTGTCGAAAACCCTGGCCGGCTACATCGCCGGCGACACGGAGCCGCCGAATCAGTTGCCGCCGGCGGCCTGCCCGCGCGGAGAAGGCTGACAGGATGTTGAACAAGGCCGCCGGTGTGAAGAGTCGTTCGGCAGCGTTCACCCCCCTGCGCAGGAAGCCACGGCTGGGAGGCCGTGGAGGAATGCAGAGCGGGTGTCCGCCGAAGTCTTGGCGAAGGCGGACATGCTGCGGCGGGTTCCGCCGAAGCAATCAAATCAGAGGGACCACGGCTGTAAGGCCGTGGGGCTCCACTCAAGAAACGAAAGGCTGACGCTATGGGAAAATCGTCGGAGGGTGAGAAAGCGACGCCGAGCCGCGAGGGCAAGCGGCGGGTGCTCGAACGGATCAAGGCCGAGACCACGTTGGTCCAACACGGCAGCTTGGTGACGACGTTGCGCAAGCAGGGCTACGAAGAGTTGCCGTTGGAGGAAATCCAGGACCGCCTGTCCAAGCTGCGGACCTCGCTGGCGGAATTCATCATCTCGCGGAGGGCCTGACGCATGCCTGTGTACTATTTCGACACGTCCGCGCTGGTCAAACGGTACAGCCGTGAGCGCGGCACGAAAACCGTCAACGCCCTGTTCGCCAAGCGGGGGCGCACCGTCGTGCTGGGCACCGTGGCCATCCCGGAGTTTTATGCGGCGCTGGCGGCCAAGGCCCGGCTCGGCGAGCTGACGCGGGACGACTGGTATTCCGTGCTCTACAAATTCGAAGCGGAGTCCGACAGAGGCCTCTTTCAGTACATCGTGCCGTCGAGCCGGACGTATCTGGCGACGAAGCAATTCATCCTCGAATATCCCTTCCTCCGCAGCAGCCAGGCGCTTCACTTGGCTCTGGCCCAGGAACTGCGTCCCTTGCGGCTGTCTCTGGTATCCTCAGACCGGCAGTTGTTGGAACTGTGCCGGCCGTTCGGGATTGCGCCGCTGAACCCGGAAGACGATTAGCCAGGAGAATGCGCAAGAAATACTTGACACGTATCTGCCGCGTGAGTATTATCCGCAAACCAAGTGCGTTCATTCCCCTATCTCTTACGGACGAGAGGGTTACGTGAAGGGGTTGTGCGCAGTATAATCAGGTTGCCAGGCACTTCCTTCCCCACTGGTACAAACCTGGTTGGTCCGGGCCAGGATTTCTCGTGATTTCATAGAATTTGGGTGCGAGGCCGTCCCTTTCATAGAGGGTATGGCCGAGAGCCGCAAGCACGTTTACTGAACGTGCAGGACTGCCCCCGTATGCCATCGGCGTAGGGTGTGGTCGGTGTCCGTCGGGAGGGATTCGCATGGTCCTGGGGGCGGGGAGGCGGACAGGGGCGGGGAATACCGCGAATGCCCAGCCACAGTGCCGAACACGCCGTCGTTCTCGTCATTCGCCGATTCGGGTCTGGCTCGTCGACGAGCGCCGGTTGCTCAGGTCTGCTCTTCGGATGCTGCTTGATCAAGCGGTCGAGGTCCTCGTTGTCGGAGACAGCGAGGGGAACGATCTCGTACCGGCTGAGATGGTCCGTGCCTGCCCGGATGTGGTGGTAGTCCATCTTCCGTGCCGAGATCGAAGCCGATTGGCGATGATCCGCGAGCTGCGGGGGCGGATGCCCGCAGCAAAATTCTTGCTCCTGACCGACCGGTCCGACCCGCCGCTGTGGGGTGAGGCCCTCCAATCGGGTACGGCCGGGATCGTCTTAACGCACGAATCGCCGGCCGTATTGGTGAAAGCGATCGCCACGGTGCAGGCCGGCGATCTGTGGCTGGAACGAGCCTTGCTCGCCCAGACCCTCGCAGCATTAACCCATCCGTCCCACTCCGGCACGGGCCGGGATATCCCATCCTTGACGGCGCGTGAGCAAACGATCCTCAACCACGTGGCCGCCGGTCGAAGTAATAAGCAGATTGCCCGGCATCTTGGCCGCAGCGATATCACCGTGCGGCATTATTTGACCGCGCTGTTTGCGAAGTGCGGCACCGGCAGTCGGTGCGAACTGCTGGCCTTCGCGTATCGGCACGGGCTCTGCGAGCCGATCGGGGAATCGCGCCCCGATGGTTGCTGACACGACGCGATGGCGGACAAAAGAGGCCGTTCGGCCCCGTACAAATGTGCCGATTTTCGCTACACCACTGTACGTAGCGCGGAGCGGCGCGTTCGGCTATAACGGCACTCCATGCTCATCCGGCGATGAGGAGCATCCGCCGGATACACGAAGGGAGCCGATATGCGTGCGAGAATCGGCCGGACTGTCCAGCGTTCACGGCAGAAAGATAACCAGCGGCGCCATGTGCGATATGCACTGGGCCTGCAGGTGCGTATGACGCCGCTCGATGAGGCGGGTGAGTCGAGCCGGGCTGCACGCAGTTGGCAGGGCGTGACGGTGGACGTGAGCAACGGCGGTCTCGCACTGACCACACGCGATGCCGTTCCGGCGCTGCACATGCCGGTGAAGCTGTGGCTGCCCTTGGACGGGTTGCCTGTGCGAGTGCCGGTGTTGGGCGTGGTGCGGCGGGTGGGTGATGAAAATAGACGCGATCGATACGTAGGAGTGCAATTTGCCTGGTAGGAGGGCGACCCGTATCATGCAAAGGAGTGACTCATGGCCATCATTAACGGCACATCCGGCGACGACAACCTGATCGGCACATCCGGCGACGACAACCTGATCGGCAACTCTGGCAACGATACCATCAACGGACTTGATGGCAACGATATCCTTGATGGCGGGGCCGGCAACGACACCTTGCTGGGAGGACCGGGGATCGGCGCCGACGTCCTGGCTGGCGGGGCCGGCACGGACACGGCCTCCTATGCGGATGCCAGTGGCGGCGTACAGGTTGATCTGAATCTCCAGAGCCAATATCAGAACACGATGGGCGCCGGCTTTGACTACCTCGTCGACATCGAGAACCTGACGGGCTCGGCCTACAGCGACACGCTCACGGGCGATGCCAATGCCAACGTCCTCAGGGGCGGGAGTGGAGGCGACGTGCTCTATGGCAATGACGGGAACGATACTCTGGTAGGAGGACCGGGGAACGTCACCGACTACCTGTACGGAGGCGCCGGCACGGACACGGCCGATTATTCAGACGTCAACCTCGGAGTGACTATCGAGCTTGCCCTCCAGAACGGGTTTCAACAGACCGGCGGGGGGGGATATGACTATCTCTCTGGCATCGAGAACCTGAAGGGATCGAACTTTGACGACACCCTCACGGGGGACGCGGGCAATAATGTCCTGGAGGGAGGCTTCGGCAACGACGTATTGATCGGCGGCGCGGGCATCGATACCGCCTCCTATGCGGGTGCCAGCGGCGCGGTGATAGTGAATCTCGCCACCCAAGGCACTGGCACGTACTACCAGACGAGTGGTTCCGGCTTCGACAGTCTCAGCGGCATCGAAAATCTGACAGGATCCAATTATAACGATAACCTCTATGGCGATGCTCAGAACAATGTCCTGACCGGTGGAAACGGCAATGACCAGCTCTATGGTCAGGCGGGGGATGATCAACTGTTTGGGGGAGACGGCAACGACTACAATCTCCAGGGCGGCATCGGCAATGACCTGCTCGATGGCGGGGCAGGGACGGACGCGGCCAACTATGGCGGAGCCTCGGGTAGCGTGACGGTGAACTTGAGCACAGGGGTGGCCACCGGAGCCGACGGCAACGACACCTTGATTGGGATCGAGACTGTGTATGGATCGAGCTATGACGACCAGCTTACCGGCGATGGGAATGCCAACGACCTCGTTGGCAACTCGGGCAACGATGTGCTGGACAGCGGGGCGGGAGACGATCGGTTGTTCGGCGGATTTGGATCCGACACGCTCCTCGGCGGGTTGGGGAATGACTACCTTTCAGGGGAGGATGGCAACGACACCTTGCAGGGCGGCGAGGGCAATGACACGCTGCTGGGCAGGGCGGGCAACGATACGCTCGACGGCGGGGCAGGGACGGACGCGGCCAACTATGGCGGAGCCTCGGGTAGCGTGACGGTGAACTTGAGCACAGGAGTGGCGACCGGAGCGGACGGCACGGACACCTTGATCGGGATCGAAAGCGTGCAGGGCTCGAGTTATGCCGATCATCTGACCGGAGACGGGAACGACAATAATCTCTACGGCTACTATGGCAACGATGTACTCGACGGCGGGGCGGGAAATGACCAGCTCTACGGTGACGCGGGGGATGACCAACTGTCCGGGGGGGACGGCAACGATTCTCTCGGTGGCGGCGCCGGCAACGATCTGCTCCTGGGCGGCGCAGGCAACGACGTGCTCGATGGTGGCGCGGGTATCGATACCGCCTCCTATGCAGATGCACAGGGGGCCGTGAACGTCACGCTCGCCACTCAGGGTACCTACCAGAATACAGCAGGCTGGGCCGGCTTCGACACTCTGACCGGGATCGAGAATCTGACGGGCTCGGCTTCCGGCGATTACCTGACCGGCGATGCTGGGAACAACGTCCTCAATGGTGGGGACGGCGGCGACATTTTGTCTGGCGGACTGGGCAACGATGTGCTCGATGGGGGGGCAGGGACGACGGACAGGGCCTCCTATTACTCTGCATCGGGCAGCGTGACGGTCAATCTTGTGACCGGCACGGCCACCGGGGCAGACGGCACGGATACCTTGATTGGGATCGAAAGCGTGCAGGGCTCGAGTTATGCCGATCATCTGACCGGCGATGGGAATGCCAACGCCCTTATGGGCTCCGATGGTAATGATGTGCTTGACGGCGGTGGCGGCGACGATCAGTTGATGGGTGGTTGGGGTAGCGATACGCTCGTCGGCGGGGAAGGGCATGACATACTCGATGGGGAGTTGGGCGATGATACGTTACAGGGTGGTGCGGGAAACGATCAGCTCTACGGTGGCGACGGGCAGGACACGGCCTCCTATGCCGATGCGACGGGGAGCGTGACGGTCAACCTCAACACCCAGTCTCAATGGCCGGCTCAATGGCAGAACACGGGCGGGGCCGGCACTGACTACCTCTCCGGCATCGAAAATCTCACCGGTTCTCACTACAACGACACCCTCACGGGCGATGCAAATGCCAACGTGTTGGATGGTGGACAGGGCGACGACAGTCTCGCTGGCGGCGCTGGCGACGATACCTATCGATTCAATCTCGGCGACGGGCACGACCAGATCACGGATACAGCCGCCACCGGCGCAGGCAACCATCTGAGCTTTGGCGCCGGGATCACGCAGAACGATCTGAGCTTTGTCCATGATGGCACCGCCCATACGCTGACCATTCAGGTCGGCTCCGGCGGCGATTCGATTCTGTTGACGAATTTCGATCCCACCAATGCAGTCGGGAATCTCAACGTCTCCACGCTCCACTTCAACGACGGGACGACGGCCAATCTGGCCGATCTGCTCACGCCGGTGCCCACGCCGGGCGACGACAATCTGACCTACGGCGACGGGGACGACGTGGTGGACGCCCTGGCCGGGAACGACAGCATCCACGGCGGCGGCGGGAATGACCAGATCGACGGCAATACGGGCCACGACCAGCTCTTCGGCGACGATGGGAACGATGTGCTGGTGGGCGGCGCAGGCGATGACGTGCTGGACGGCGGGGCCGGCAATGACACCGCCTCCTATGCGGGGGCCAGCGGCGGCGTGACGGTCAATCTCCTCGCCGGGATAGCCAGCGGAGCCGACGGCGCGGATACCCTCTCTGGGATCGAGAACGTCACGGGGTCGAATTTCAACGATGTCCTCACGGGCGACACCACGGCCAACGTGCTCGATGGCGGCGCGGGCAACGATTCCCTGGACGGCAGAGCGGGGGCCGACCAACTGTTCGGGGGCGACGGCGATGACAGCCTCTCTGTCGACGCCAGCGACACGGTCATCCACGGTGGTGCCGGCTATGATTCGGTGTATGTGTCGATCGGGAGCGGCGGGGTGACGTTGGACCTCGGTGCGGCGCAGGTGGAATGGGCTCAAGGGAACAGCGGAAACGACGTCTTGACCACCAGCGGGGCCGACGCCATAACCGCTTACGGACAAGGCGGGAACGACACGCTCACCGGTGGGGCGGGCAATGATTTCCTCGACGGCGGCGCGGGGGATGACCAGATCGCCGGGGGGGCCGGCCATGACACCTTGATTGGCGGGACCGGCACCAATACCTTGACCGGCGGAACCGGCACCGATACGGCTTCCTATGCGGGGGCCAGTGGCAGCGTGACGGTGAATCTGGCCACCGGCATCGCCACCGGGGACGGGACAGATGTCCTCTCTGGGATCGAGAACGTGACTGGCTCCGATTATGACGATACCCTGGCCGGCGATGCTAACAACAATAGGCTGGACGGCAACGGCGGCACCGATACCGTCTCCTATGCGGGCGCCAGCGGCAGCGTGACCGTCAACCTCTCGACTGGCACGGCCAGCGGGGCCGATGGCGCGGACATCCTCTGGGGGATCGAGAGCGTCACCGGCTCCAACTATGACGACACCCTGATCGGCGATGCTAACGGCAATAGGCTGGACGGCGGCGGAGGCACCGATACCGTCTCCTATGCGGGCGCCAACGGCAACGTGACGGTTGATCTGGCTTCCGGCACGGCCAGCGGCGCCGACGGTAACGACACCCTGTCCGGCATCGAAAACGTCACGGGCTCCACCTACCACGACATCCTCACGGGCGATAGCGGGAACAACGTTCTGGACGGGGGCGCGGGCGCTGACACGCTCGTCGGCAATGGGGGTGACGATACGCTGCGCGGTGGCGCGGGCGATGACACGCTCAGCGGCGGAACCGGCAACGACGTGCTCGATGGGGGGGTAGGGACGGATTGGGCGGACTATTCCTCTGCTTCCAGTGGCGTGATGGTGAACCTGAGTTCGGGGACAGCGACCGGGGGGGGCGGCACGGACACCTTGACCGGGATCGAGAATGTGCGGGGATCGAATTACAGCGACCACTTAACTGGTCCCTGGTGGGGTGGCGCTGTTCTCGACGGTGGCAATGGCGACGATGGGCTGTGGGGCGGGGGGGGGAATGATACGCTGATCGGTGGCGCCGGCAATGACTGGTTTGTAGGGGACACGGGGAACGACGTGATTGATGGTGGGGCAGGGACCGACCTCCTTATCTATAACTATGCCTCTGGTAGCGTGACGGTGAACTTGAGCACAGGGGTGGCGACCGGGGCCGACGGCAACGACACCGTGAGCGGGATCGAGAATGTGTATGGCTCGGACTATGCCGACACCCTGACTGGCGACGGGAATGCCAATCTTTTCTACGGCCGCAATGGCGACGATGTGCTCGATGGCGGGGCGGGCGCGGACAATCTCCAGGGTGAGGTGGGGAATGATCAACTGTTCGGCGGCGACGGTGATGACTACCTGTACGGTGGCGCGGGAGCAGATCAACTGTTCGGCGGCGATGGCAATGACCGCATCGAGATAGATGCTAATGACACGGTCATCAACGGTGGCGCAGGCTACGATACTGTATCGGCGGGCGGCTCATCAGTCGGGATAACCCTGGACCTCGGTGCGGCGCAGATCGAACGGGCCGAGGGAAGTATCCATAACGATATCTTCACGAGCAGCGGCACCGACGCCGTTTCCGTTTATGGATATGATGGCCATGACAGGCTGGCGGGTGGGGCCGGGAACGATGTGCTCTACGGCGACAACGGCAATGACCATTTGGTTGGTGGGGCCGGGAACGATGTGCTTTCCGGTGACAACGGTAATGACACGCTCCAGGGCGGTCTCGGGGGCGATTCCCTGCGCGGCGGAGCCGGCACGGATACCGCCTCCTATGCCGACTCGACGAGCGCCGTCACCGTCAGTCTCAACGCCCAGAACACCTGGCAGAATACGGGCGGCGGCGGGACGGATTTTCTTGCCGAGTTCGAGAACCTCACGGGCTCGGCCTTCAACGACACGCTCACGGGTGATGCCACTGCCAACGTGTTGAGCGGCGGCGCCGGCGACGATCTCCTGGAAGGCGGCCTCGGCAACGATCAGCTCCTCGGCGGGGCGGGCGTCGACACGGCGTCCTACGCGCATGCGACGGGCAGCGTGACGGTCAATCTGGCAACCGGCCAGGCCACGGGCGCCGACGGCAACGACACCCTCACCAGCATCGAGAATGTCACAGGGGCGAATTTCAACGACACCCTCACGGGCGATGGCAATGCCAATCTGCTCGATGGCGGGGCGGGCAACGACACGCTCGGCGGCGGCGCGGGCGATGACCTCCTGCGCGGCGGGGCCGGCAACGACACCTATCGCTTCAACCTCGGCGACGGAGTCGACACGATCGCCGACACGTCGGTGCTGGGTGGAGAGAATCATCTCGCCTTCGGCACCGGCATCACGCAGAACGACCTGACACTCACGCATGATGAGGCGGCGCACATTTTAACCATCACCGTCGGTTCCGGCGGTGACGCGGTGCGGATCATGAATTTCGATCCAGACAATGTCCACGGCACGGTTGGAGTGGCCACGGTGAGTTTTGCTGATGGGAGCACGGCCAATCTGGCCGACCTGCTCACGCCGGTGCCCACGTCGGGCGATGACGACCTGACTTACGGCAACAGGGACGATGTGGTAGATGCCCTGGCCGGGAATGACATCATCAGCGGCGGGGCCGGGAACGACATCATCAACGGCAACGCGGGGAACGACCGCCTGTGGGGCGATCTCGGGAACGATACCCTGTACGGTGGCGACGGCGACGATGCGCTCTATGGGCAAGACGGCGATGATACCGCCGATGGCGGGACGGGCAACGACGTCCTGGACGGCGGCATGGGCAACGACGCCCTGTG
>FKKE01000652.1_pt1 | contig 135956 bp, 122 predicted proteins | sample 1106331 | NCBI WGS metagenome assembly FKKE01 (sample SAMEA3931202, study PRJEB13176) | freshwater metagenome | biome: Drinking water system; feature: drinking water; material: freshwater | place: China | collected 2013-02-06 | reverse complement strand
TACTCAAGACGGGGGGACGTCGGGACAGAAAAAGGGGACAGGCTACTTTTCTAGCAGCTCCCTCGGCCTCCCCTGCTGCCGCAGCGTCGATTCCAAACCCAGCGGCGCCGCAATCTTTACTCCCCCCTCTTCCCTTCCGAATGGCCGCTGCCGATTCACGTAGGTCCGCAACGTAACCAGTTCATAATCAAACAGTTGAGGCGCGTGAGCTACAGCAACCCGGGCTTTAGAATTTATTGAAATCAAAGAGCATCGGGGATAACGCGATGGTGGGATTGCTATTGATCGGCCAGGCCGAACGGTACTGGGCGCGATGGCGGGGTTGATATTGAAAGATGTGATTCTTGCCTTTTGGCCTGTCGTACTTATACAATTTCACTTTGAAACCTCTCCTGCAATAGTTTTAAAGCGTTTGTGGTGTGGTGGGAGCATATTTCGAACAGTGGGTGCAGTATGCGAAACTTTCCAACCGTTTCCCTCTTAACACTTCTCTTGGTTAGGGTCGGAACAATGGGGTCGGGAGTCGTTTCTCTAGTCGCTTCCAGGCCATCCCTCGCCTGACCCTGTCAAAAGGCGACGCCCTTCCCGCGCGCAAGGCACCTCGCCGGCATCACGTTGTTGACATCTCCACAGAGGCGCACTAGCCTGCGTACATGGGCCAGACTGATTCAGAATCCATCGTGCTTGATGTGTTTGGTCGCACGATGCGAGCAGAGCGAACCAACGGGCAGTGGCGGCTCTATCTTGTTGGCGCGGAAGGCAAGAAGCGGCCTGTACCCGATATCACGGTGCCGCCTGAACTCACCGCCGAGAAACTCCCCGCCGTTCTCGATGACCTGTTTCACGAGCACGCCTCTCCTTCCCATCCCTCCGTCCGCCGCTGTTAGACCGCTTACCGGGCCAGGACCATCTGAAGTCGGGCGTCGTGTTGTCCGCCCCCGCCACGCCCTCCGGCGCTACCACACTCGTCCGGAATCGTGTTGGCCTTCGTCCAGGGCTCCCAAGACATCCAGGCGCGCTCTATGTCACCGGTTCGCAGACTTCGCGCGCCATGACAGACGAGGGGCCCACGTGCCCGCCTCGTCGTGCAGGCACGTGGGCTCCGCCGGTCACCCGGTCGCGGGTGGAACGCCCCCCCCTGCTCAGTGCCGATGCCGTCCGGCGCGTAACCCGGCCGACCGGAGGTGATTGGGCAGCGGCATGATGCAGTTGGGGTTGAAGCCCTGCGCCTTCAGCGTCTCGATGCTCCCCATCACGTTGTCTTGTTTCAGGTCGATCACCGTAATGGAGCCGTCGCTCAACCCTTCCAGATTGAGCAAGCTGTTCTGGACGAACAGATACCGCTCGTCCGGAGACAGCACGCTATGATGGGCGCCGGCCGCAGCGGCGATGGTTTTCAGAAACCGGGGGTGGCGCGGATCGCTGTTGTCGTACAGATTGACGAACCCCGGTTTAGCCGTCGTGACGAAGAGCCGGTCGCCCTTCGCGTTATAGAGCATTTCCAACGGCATCCCTTGTCCCCTCGTCCCAAAATCATCGACTTGATAGAACGAAAAGGCGTAGCTCTCCGGATTCCACACCCCGGCCCAGAGCGTGCCTTCCATCATATTCGTGATATGGACGACCGGGGGCGTCGCATTGGGGCTGAATGCGATTTCGACGGGCGCCGATTTGGCCGGGGATGGCGTGGCGGCGATGGCATGGGTCGACAACACGGTTCCCGTGCTCGCCTCCAACACCGTCACCGTGTCGCCGACTTCCGACATGTCGGGTTTCACGGTGCTGGTGACGAGGATGCGATCGATGCCGTTGTGAATCGCGATCCCGTGCGGATAGGCGATGAAGGCCTTGGCCGGCGCCGGGGCACTGATCGTCTTGATCGGCCGATCGGTGACCGCATCGCCCACAATGACGGTGCTGGACCCCAGGCAGGTCAGGTACCAGGTCCGGTTATCCTCCGAGACAGCCAGATCCTCCCCGACGGTACACTCCGGGACATCAATGGTGTGGAGCCGATAGGGAAACACCGTGAGGTCCACAACCTGAAGCACGCTTTTCCCCAAGGCCGTCACATAGGCTTTGGTCCGGTCCCGGTTATAGAAAATATGGTGGGCCACAAGATCGGGCGGAAGCGGCATCTCCATGAGAATCTTTCCGAAATCGGCGGACTCCGGATCGATCTCCATGATGGCGATCCCTTCGCGCCTCACCGGTTGATCGGCCTGGCTTTCATAGTTGATGAGCGCCAGCATCTCAGCAGAGGCGGACGCCGCCGCGCCGAGTATCCCTGCTACGATCCCCGAGAATAGTCGTCCTGTATTCATGGCAACCTCCTTGTTATTTGTGCGCGTCAGCCATCCGTGCTGACCGTGTTCATGCCCGAATGCCGATGACTTCGAGATATTCCCCAAACACGGTGGTGCAGCCGCCCTCGGCTCGATTGTGCGTAGTCCAGAGGGCTTCGAGATCCTGCCGCAATTGCGCTTGACCGTCGACGTCGAGCGATGCGAAGGCCCGATTCGTCGGACCGTAATACAAGCGGAAGAACTCCACGACCTCGGACGGCGGGAAGGGGTACGCGAATCGATACTGCCGTCTCGTGAGACTGAGCTCGGAAAGTCCGCGCCCCAACCGCTCGCGGACCGTGGCTTCGTCACCCCACAGGACCGGCGACGGCGTGCCAGTCGGCGCCACGAATTGCGACACCGCCTTGAACAGTTGACCGACAAACCCCTGCGGGGTCCAGTTGGCCATGGCAATGGTGCCTCCCGGTACGCACACACGCAGCAACTCCTGGGCCACCAACTGCGGCTGGGGCGCGAACATGCCACCGATCAAGCTGACCACGACATCAAAGCTGGCATCCTCGAAGGGAAGCGCTTCGGCATCGGCCTCTTCGAACCGCACGCGCAGCCCCTCTGCATTGGCCCGCGCCCGTGCCCGCTCTATCAAATTGCCCGCGATGTCGACGCCGGTCACCCGGATTCCGTCCTCCGCCGCCATCAACGCCAGTTGGCCGGACCCACAGGCGACATCCAACAACTGAGCCCCCGGCGCGATGGTCAGCCGTTCATAGAATTCCCGTGCGCCGCTTTCCATGTACCGTGAGAATCGATCGTAGTTTCCGGCCGTCCAGCTCGACATGAGCCGAGCTTTCACGCTGTCCCTTTCTCCGATCGCCGCATTGGTCATGATGGCCCCCTTTCCCTGATGTATGGTTCACGCCGCCCATCCGCCTCGCTGTCCCGGCTCGCACTATACGAAACGACTGGTCAGGCGTCTTATCAGCGCGTCTGGCTCTCTTATCAGGAGAGTGCTAAGCTTGCGGATCGTTTATCCGAGCGTCCGGCTCGTTTAGCCGAAACGCTTCGGACGGGATCCCCTCCCATGGATGTGTTGTCGGAAGTCCTGAAGACCGTGAAACTCGACGGCGCGGTCTTCTTCAACGGGGAATTCTCCGCGCCATGGTGTGCCCGTGAACCCGATGCGTGCACCATGGCCTCCTACCTCTCCTCCCGTGCCTCCCACGTCATTATCTTTCACCTGATCATCGATGGGCGGGCCTATGCCCGCGTCGAACAGAACGGCAGCGCAATACCCCTGAAGGGCGGCGATATCATCATTGTTCCGCACGGCGATGCACACCTCATGGGCAACGGTCCCCTGGTCGCCCCGGTCGACAGTGCGAAGCAACTCCAACAAGTCCTGTCGGAGGGGCGGATGATTTCGCAGTTCGGCGGAGGGGGGGGAGCTGACCAAGTTGATCTGCGGGTACCTGACCTGCGACCCGCAACTTTCACAGGTCTTTCTGGCCGGACTGCCCCCGATCATCAAGGTCAGTATCCGAGACAGCCCCACGGGACCATGGTTGGAAGATACGCTCCGCTATTCAGTCGATCGTGCGGGCACCTCCGGTCCCGGCAGCGCTGCGGTCATCGCCAAATTATCGGAAGTGTTGTTCGTCGAAACCTTGCGTCGATACATCGAGAAGTTACCACCGACACAAACCGGCTGGCTTGCCGGCGTGCGCGATCCAGACGTGGGCAAGGCCCTCGCGCTGTTGCACAAGCAGCCGGCCCATCCCTGGACCATCGCCACGCTCGCCAGCGAGGTCGGCCTCTCGCGCTCCGTGCTCGCCGAGCGATTCCAGCATTACCTGTCGGATACCCCGATCGGCTATCTAACGCGGTGGCGACTCCAGCTCGCGGCGCAAACGTTGGCGTCAACCTCGAAGAGTGTCGCGGAAGTGGCCGGTGACGTCGGATACGAGTCCGAGCCCTCGTTCAATCGCGCTTTCAAACGAGAGTTTGGCCTGCCCCCGGCGCGCTTCCGCAGCCAGGCGAAGCGCCCTCTGAAACCTGCCCGCTGACGACTGGCATCCTCAGAACACACTGCAAGCCGGGAGTCGGGTGTTCAGTAACCGCGACCGCCTCCCTGCCTGAGCCGGCCGAAGCGCGCCGCCCCTCCCCGGCCACTGCGCTCACCGCATCACATCAACCTGTTTGACTCACGTGGGTCGCGCTGAATCCTGCGTATCATTGGGGTTGGGAGCCACTGAGGCCCATCTCAGTGACCACACCCGCCACAATCCCGCCCGCCTTGTTCACTGCCACCCGGCCCGAAACCGTACGGTTGACAGAGCTCACCCCCATAAGTACGCTGCCGGGCATGCTGAATCTGTTTGTGGTGACTGCCCCATGAGACCAATCCTCGCTGCGTCAGCCCTGAGTCTGCTGTTCGCCATGTTCCCGTTCGCCACCGCCGTTGAGGCCGGCACAACACCCGCGTGTCCCTATACGGCTGCCGAGTTGAGTGCCGTGGTCGGTGTGCCTGTCGAAGCCGGCACCGGGCAAGAAACGTCAGACTCCGGAGGGCCACGTTTGTACTGTTACTATGCGGCGGGCTCTGTCAGCATTCAGCTGTATCAGTACGTCCGACACGCGCCGCTGAGTCCCACCGAGCGCCGAAGATTGTTTTCTGGACAGGCCATCGCGAACGATCCGGATTCAGCCACCTGGCTGGAGAATGCCGAAGGCTCCACCTTCATTGCTCTGGGATATTTTCGCCATTCGACGAAGATAGAACTCGTCATCGACGGCTTCGACCTTCAACAAGAGGCGGTGACGAAGCCCGTCAAGGAACGGCTCCTGAAGCTCCGGCGCGTTCCGTAACGCCGAGTCGAACGTAATAGGGGTCCGGGTGTTGTCGCCCCAATGTGACCGACCCCCTTCTCCGTTCCCACTCTGGTTCCCGGTGCGTAGGCTAGCCTATGGGGCCGGGAGTGGTTTTTGCGCCCGCCGCCACGGCCTCCCTGCCTGAACCGGCCGAAGGGCGCCGCCCCTCCCCGGGCGACACCCGGCAGAAGCTTGCTCAATTCACCGAAGACCGATACCTCCGACCAAGGAAGCGGCCGCCCGATCATCAGAACCGTCTGGGGGCCTGGGCGCCTATGGCGCGCCCTCTGTCACGTGGCCGCTCGCCCAGGCGTGGGACAGCTCGAGCAGCAATGTGGCCCATTGGAGTTCCTGCCGATTGCGGGGGGCGAAGATGAAGACCGCGGCGCTGGGACCGATCCCGCGCACGGCAAAGGGATGCTGCAGCCCCCACCCTTTCTTGAGCGCCAGGCTGCGGTAGGGCTCCGGCAGCGTCGCGTGCATGCTGCCGATGGGCGGATTGTGAATGTGGGCAAACTCTCGATCGATGAGGAACCCTTCCGCATTGGCACGGACCGAGTCCGCCAGGGTTAGCGCACGTGAGCCCTCGGGGGCAATGCGGGTGGGTTGTTCCACGACATGGGGCAGCGCGAAGGCGTGAGCGGCCAGTTCATCAATGAGCTGCCGGTCTGCTGGAAGCTGGTCCACTTGTTTCTGCGGAGTGGCGAAAGAATAAAAGGGGTCGGGAGTTGTTTCTTGACAGCCTCACACCGCGTTCGATAAAACTCCGTCATGCCACGTCGCCCACGCCTTGCTGCTGGAGACCTCGCCTATCACGTGCTGAACCGTCGTGTGGGACGCCTCCCGCTCTTTGAGAAGCCCGCGGACTACGCCGCCTTTGAGAAGATTCTCGCCGAAGCCCAGGCCCAGACCAAAATCCGCATCGCCGCCTACTGCCTGATGCCCAATCACTGGCATCTTCTGCTTTGGCCTCGACATGATGGCGAACTCTCCGAGGTCCTCCGCTGGATCACCGTCACCCATACGCAACGCTGGCATGCCCATCATCACACCGCCGGGACCGGCCCGGTGTACCAAGGGCGCTTCAAGTCGTTCCCCGTTCAAACCGACGAGCACTTTCTGGCGGTGGCGCGCTATGTGGAACGCAATGCGCTCCGCGCAAAGCTGGTCTCACGCGCAGAAGCTTGGCGATGGTCCAGTCTCTGGCGACGCGCGCAGGGCGACACCACACTCACGGCCTGGCTCAGTGACTGGCCGGTGGATCTTCCCAACAATTGGGTCAGGCAGGTCAATCGCCCCGACCGCGCCACTGAGTTGGAGGCGCTACGGGTGAGTGCGCAGCGTGGCCGCCCGTTTGGATCAGCCCCCTGGGTTCGAAAAATGGTGACGCGGTTCGGGCTGGAATCGACCCTCCGTTCCCCAGGCCGGCCGAAGGGCTCCTGACTGGATCTCCTCTTCCCTTCGCGCATACCGAGTCCGGTTAGTTGGCAGGCGGGCAGGATCCCAAGGTGGGGCAGGCGTGGACACTGCTTCTTCGCGCGCCAGCTGGGGCATCGAGTCCTGGGACATCGGCAGCCGCGGTGGGGATTTCGCGGTCTGTCCTCACCGAGCGCCTCCGACCTGTTCTCGTGCACACCACCATCCGCGACCCCACCCGCTGGCGCCTGCACCTTGCTGCCCGCCCGTTGGCCTCGACATCCAACCGTGTCGCGCAGGCAGGCCACGCCGCCCGGAACCAGGGTTGCCCCACTGGCTTCTGGGAAACACGGCCATGGACCCGCGAGACTTTGTTCCTACCCCTCCCGCTCAGTTCGCGCCCGACTCATTCACCATGAGCCAAATACCCCACGCCCCCCCGTTATCGCGCAGAAGATCGTCATTCAGGCAGAGCTCGAGCGGCCCGGACTGCGTGGCCGTAAATGGTACTCCATTGCCGCCTTGCCCTACCTGCGTCCCCACTCGATACACGAGCGAGTACTTCCGGAGCCCGGGGAACGGATACCCATTCGGCGCCGGGTCGGGTGCGCCATCGATTCCCCAGACACACCCGCCGAATAGACACCCAAAGTCGATCTTGGTCTCAGGAGTGGCCTGCGGTATGGCGGAGATCACCGTACCGGGACGAATCTCGGGTTTCCCGGGTATCGGGACACACGCGGTCGTCGTCGGCCATATGCCGACCGCCACACGGTCGGAGAGAACCATGACCTGGGTCTCCGCCCGCCCCGTACAGCTGCTCACCCCCTCCGCCACAACCTTCTTCGCCCCACCCCATCCAGAATATGTATGCCCGACCAGCACCCCGGACGACAGATCCTGGTTGTCTACGTCCACACTCTGCAGGTCACCAAAGTTCACGCGCAACCGCCCGCAGGTGCCCTTTCCCCGGACCATCACCACACCACCTGGACGGTCGAGCTGAAACCGCAGGGCGTCGCGACGATCCGGCGGATAATCCGGCGGGCCAAGGTGCTGGGCCACCGAATCCAGACGGCCAGTTCCACAACCGGTCAATACCAGTACACTGACCACCATCACCCACGAAAGGATTGACGACTCTCGTTGTCGCGCCATCTCGCTCCTCCCTCAGCTCGTGACTCACCTGCACCTGCGCAGGATTCTCCCTCATTCGTTCTTAAAAGCAAAGACTCGCGTTCACACTTCTGCTCGCCGTGTGATTGCGGCCCTGCTCGCGAAACCCGCCATGCCTACCCTTCTGATTGCGGACGTCCGTGTCCCTGGGCCTCCTCTTTCAACCGGTGTTTCCCCCAGCCGTTTGCGCTACACTTCCGCCCATGCAAACCATTCTTGGCGCGAACGGTGTCATCGGACGAGCCCTCGCGCACGAACTTCGCCGGTATACTAGCCAGGTTCGCCAAGTCGGCCGCACGCCGCAGCGCGTCCATCCGACCGATGACCTCTATCGGGCCGACCTGTTGGACGCGCGCGCAACCGCCGACGCCGTGGCCGGGAGCGAGGTGGCATATCTCGTCGCCGGCCTGGCCTACGATGCCCGCGTCTGGCAGGCCCAATGGCCCGTCGTGATGCGTCACGCGATGGACGCCTGCGCGCGCCATCGCTGCCCCTTGGTGTTCCTGGACAATGTCTACGCATATGGTCGTGTGGACGGACCGATGACGGAGGAGACGCCCTACAATCCCTGTAGCCGCAAGGGCGCGGTGCGCGCCCAGATCGCCACCATGCTGATGGACGCCGTGCAGCGAGGACATCTTCAGGCCATGATTGTCCGGTCCGCCGACTTCTATGGCCCTGGTGCGGTGCAAAGCTTTCCCCACGCCACCGTCACCACCAGACTGACGGCCGGGCGAACGCCCCAATGGATCGGCCGCGCACAGGCGATTCACACCTTTACCTTTACGCAGGATGTCGCCGTGAGTCTGGCCCGACTCGGAAACACCCCAAGCGCCTACGGCCAAGTCTGGCACGCGGCCACCAGCCCGGAACCAATGACTGGCGAGCAGTTCGTACGGCTCGCCTGCGAGTTGGCCGGTCGCCCCTACGGCCTGCAGGTGGCGCCGCGGTGGCTGCTGCGGCTCATGGGTGTCTTTGTCCCGGTACTTCGGGAAAACATGGAAATGCTTTACCAATTCGAGCACGACTATCGGTTCGACAGTCGCAAGATCCAACATACACTGGGGCTCAGCGCCACGACCTACCGCCAAGGTATCCTTTCTATGCTCGGCACAGGGCCGACCACAGCTCCCTAGCAGCTCTCCGCCTCCTCTCCATCCGCGGATCGACATCACGACAGGCATCCCGACATTCATCTTTTCAATGGGTTACGACCCACCTGGCCTCACCTCCCCCCTCCCCCTCTTCTAGCGGCACGGTGCACCTCCTTTCGTTGTGTTCCGCAATGGCCATCCAGCCGCTAGGCTTGTTCTATCGCAGACGGATGGGCCTCCCGCCCATGAGGAGAGGAGCCCGCATGGAACCCGTTTCTGGTCCTCGCGTCCCTCAACTGATTACGATCGACCCGCGCAAGGTCGAGCACAAGGCACCCTCCTGCCATCTTCCCAAGACCGGACCGGGGCCGGCCACGCGACGCCATACCTATCGGATGTGGGCACTCGGGCTGGTCCATGTCTACATCGCCATCCACCTGATTTCCTGGCATGTCTTTGAAATCCACATCTGGGGCAAGACCGCTATGATGGGGGTTCCCTCTCTCGCGAAAGGAACGTTGAATGCGGCTGCCATCATGGTGCTCCTCATTCTCGGTTCCATCTTCTTCTTTGGTCGTGGGTTCTGCGGCTGGGCCTGTCACATGCGGGGAGCAATCGAGTTTGCCGACTGGCTGCTCAAGACGCTACGGGTGCGGCGCTACCTTCACCTCACCGAACGCAATGTCCTGCTGAACACTCCTCATCGCTGGCTGTTGCGAGTGGGCGCGCTATTCGTGCTGCTCCTCCCCGTCATTGTCCTGATCCACAAGACCGGCTTTTCCCCCAACGTGAATGTCATGTCCCCTGCACCCATGGCCGACCTCCCAGGCTATCAGGGGAAAGCCTTCGCTGAATCGGCTCCCTTCAACATCCGCATCACCCCCACCTGGCATGACGCACTCCTGGCGCTCGGCCTCGGACTCTTCATCCAATTCACCATGAGCGTCCTGCTCAACCTCCGCTATGGACAGGGGGCGTTCTGCCGAATGCTCTGTCCCTATGCCCCACTCATGACGCCCCTGATGAATCTCTCCCCCATGCAATCCAAGATCACCAGGGTCGCCCAGTGCACCGGCTGCCGCGACTGCAGTAACGCCTGCCCTCAGGGGATCGATGTCAGCCGGGAAATTTTTCACTTTGACGGCAAAGTGCTCAATCGCGAATGTATCAAGTGCTACCACTGCATCGATGCCTGCGACGACGGGGTGCTGAAGGACACCTCCGCCCCCGCCGTTCCACAAACGGCTCGGTTGCGGCCCTATGAGAAACGGCGGTGGCAGCAGGAAGGCGCCCGGAAGGACGGTCTGCTGACCAATGCGCGACACATGCAGGTGTTTGAGCCGCTGGGGCCCGTGACGGACTTCGTTTCCATTCTCGTGGCCCTCGTCGGTGGAGGCATCACGTCGCGATTTGGGGGCTTTTGGTTTTACCCAGGCGCCATCATCAGTTTCTTGCTGTTCCGTGAAGTGGCGCTGGCATTGCGGCGCTGGCAACACCCCGCGTGCGGAGTGGCCGAAGCGTCACTGATGGCGCGGCGACCACCAGAAGACTAGATCTGCAGGTTCAGAGGGATTCGCGCACCCATGAAGGAGGAGGAACTCATGACTACCATGACCCGTGTGAATGACTACTCTGGGCTGATCCATGAATTTGTGTCCTGCTTGAGGGAGAGGAAGTCAGCCTGGCTGGCACCCCTGATTTTTGCCATTCTGCTGCTGAGCGCACTAGGCTTTTTCCTGGAAGGCAGCGTGCTCGCCCCTGCGATCTATTCGATCTTCTAGGTGTCCCGACGGCAGGCGGGTGTTGGCTGTCAGGCTGGCGCCCGCACGCCCGTTCCGCCCCCGTTCAACGGGACGGATCCAGACGGGGAAGAACACCCGCCACACAGTCGGCCACCGCTTCGTTCGCGGCTCTCAGGTAGTGATCACCGGGCGCATAGGCATCGAACGCCCGCGCCCGAATGAGGCAGGGGGTGGCATCGAGCACCTCAAGGCCGGTCTGCTTCAACAGCCGCAGACCGAGCGGGATCACGGACTCAGCCCCGGCCGATGCCCGCAATTCTCCTTGGTACGGCAAGTGAACCACCAGCGGAATGGCCCCGTCCTGCCGCACGTCCCGCACGAATGCCGATAGCACGTTCTCCGTCAACTCTTCCAAGACCGCATCCCCCAGCCCCGCTCGAACCGGTTCCACGGGAGGACGGATGGACGTCATCCACCGAAAGAGATAGGAGCGCTGAAGCCATGACCATAGCCCAGACCGTTCCCATTCCAACCTGGCATAAGAACGATCCTGCTCCAGAAAAGGCAGATCCGACAGCCTGGCATGACCGAAGATTTCCTGTGGGGACGGAACCGGACGGTTCAACACCGTCAGCCGGCCATCCTGCCAGACCATGCGGGGCCGGGCGAAGGGGAACTGGGTCCCGAGTGGACTGATCAGGAAGTTATAGACGTTCATCAGGCGCAACAGCTGCCTCGAGGTCACCCCCATAATGACGACATCGGGACGCCAACTTCGTACGTCCCTCTGATAGCGCTGCCAGGCTTGCGCGGCAGAGTAGCCCGGCACGCCGAAATTCATGATTTGTACCTGAGCCCCCATCCGGGCTTGCAGCAGGTGGGGCCACGAATCCCGGCACGGCACTTCACTGCCAAACGTCATGCTGTCCCCGACCAGCGCGACCCGCAGGCGAACCGGCTCATCGACTCGCCCGGTCAAGCGAGTTCCAGGATCACCAAACACCCATCGCACTTCCGGACTGCGCGCGCCTTCCGCGCTCGTGGCATAGAGGCCAGAGGCGTCCTGATGGTGCGGTGCCAGGGTCCACCCTAGATCGGGATCGTACACGACATACGCCCCCCCTTCGGCCATCTTGTCGATCACGGCACGATGGCGACTTACCACCTCCTCCCACCGCCGGGGGAAGAGCAGGACATTGCCAAATCGTGGCCCTTCCGGCGTCTCGATCGACAATGCCCGTATCATCACTTCAGCAGCGCCCCCAACCAACACAAGCGTAAAGAGGTTGAGACCGACTGTGACAACGTGCAGCCGGCGCCTCTTCGGGTCGGCACGTTGTACGCCGCGATACACGAGGACCCATGCGGCGCAACCGATCATGGCCGCCCCTATGGTGACCAGGCCCCCCGTACTGTGCAGAAAATCAAGAAGACTCGGCTTGGCGGCTGCACGGAACAGCCCCAATCCGACCAACAGCAGGGCACACTCAGCGGTATACAGGCAGAAGAGCAGCATGACTCATGCTCACTCTACCCCAGCGGTCCGAGGGCCCCAAGCCAATTCACCCGCACATCCGCCCCTCCCCCTCCCTTCGCTCCGCCATATCGCGCATGGTTCTCTATTGGCTGCAGAGGGCAGGGACCATACATCCCTCCCAAAACCCGCGTGATTCGGTCTGGCCTGACCGGTCGTTCGACCTGGTACGGTGCCCGCACTTTCTGTTCCTCCCTCACGATCATCTCAGCGAAGGTTTTCACCAGGCATCGATCCGAGCAACACTCCGCGTGGCCGCCAAGTCAGGGTGTTCCCGCTCCTCACACGGGAACTGGCGCCCTCACCCTTCTTACCATCCATCCGTGCGGAGCTCGCCGCACAGGGGTAGGACGCAGAGATCACACCCATCGGCGACGAGTTGCAGCGGAGTGGCACCAGATGCTTGGGATTCGGAAACGTTGACAGGGTGAGAGAATCAACCGGTGGCGTGTGAGGAACGAACTCTCTGCAAGGGCCTAGGCGGTTCTGGCTCCCTGCATGACCATATAGTGCACGCCCGCATGCAGGGCTTTCCGCCATTCCCCTTCGATCTCGGGCGTACAGTCCGGATCGCACTCCTTGATCGCCTGCACCAAGCTGTTGATCCAGAATTCATACAGTTGGGGCGTTATGTTCATGCGTCGCGGACTGTGCGAGACCGCCAGCCGATCGAGACACACCGTCCCCACCGACTTCCCCTCGAGATGCAAGAGCATCATGGCGACCCCTTCCCGCAGCAGGGCCTTCTGCTTGAGGAAGTTTGTCTTGGCAAACATCGGCTTGATGGCCGGATGGCTGGTCAGAAATACCTCGTAGAACCGGTCGAAGAACCGGGGATTCATGCAACACCGTCCGTAGCTGGCCACAACGAGCGCGAGCTGCATTGTGCCCCTCTCCCCGATCCATGGTCCCTTCAGACTACCGCTCCCCCTTCTATCGGTTGATGGCAGCACCCTCTTAAGGGCTCCCCGCCACCGGCGACCAGCCCCAGGACTCCCCGCCTCTCCCCGGGATAGGCGGGTCCGGAACGATCTGCTATCATCCGCTCACCCCCCTCCTCTCTCAGAAGGATCAGGGCTACCCCTAGCCCTGCGATCACTTGGGGCGGACGATTGGTTGAATCAAACCAGTTCTACCGAGCAAGAGGTCATTTCGCGGTGGCTGAACCTCTGAAAAACTCTTTCGGGCCCGAGATCCCCCAGCACCTCGCCACCATGATCAGCCACGTGCACCCGACCTTTCCAGCTCAACGCTTTGTGCGTTCTGCGCTTGCCGGGTATGCCCCGCTGGGCCTCCTCGCCCGGGGACGTCATATCGCCGGGGCCCTGCGGAGGCATCTTCCTGCGGACTATGAACAGGCGATCGAAATTCTGCTCGCCTCTCTGAATACCCCGCACACGCCCCCTCACGACCAAACGAGCATGGCCTCCTTCTTCTATCTTCCGCACGTTTGCTTCGTGGCGGAGTATGGCGTTGAACATTTTGATGCATCCATGCGGGCCCAATATCTTCTAACCCAGTGGTTTACCGCGGAGTTCAGCATCCGCCCGTTCCTTGAACGCTATCCCGAGGCCACACTGGCCATCCTGAGAACGTGGGCCACAGACCCCAGCCCGGACGTGCGCCGACTGGTGTCGGAGGGGACACGGCCTCGACTCCCCTGGGCACCACGGTTGCGCGCCTTCCAGCGGGACCCTCGACCGGTTCTTCAGTTGCTCGAACTCCTGAAGGACGACCCCGCGCTCTACGTCCGGCGTTCCGTGGCCAACAATTTAAACGATATTGGGAAGGACCATCCGGACCTGCTGGCGCAAACGGCCAAGGCCTGGCTCCGGGGCGCCTCGGACGAACGCCGATGGATCATCCACCACGCCTTGCGTTCAGCGGTCAAACGGGGAGAGCCGGGAGCCTTGCGGGTATTGGGTGCCCACCAGGAGGCGCGGGTTCGGCTCAGTCGCACGTCCATCACCCCATCCCGGGTCAGGCTGGGCGGGTCTGTGACGCTCGCGGTCGAGTTGGGTAACCCCCAATCCACGGCACAACGACTCATCGTCGACTTCTGCATCCACTTCGTGAAAGCCTCGGGCCACGCCAGACCCAAAGTGTTCAAACTGACATCACTCCAGCTCGCGCCGGGCGAGCGAGTGTCGCTGCGAAAGTCTGTCACCCTCAAGCCACTGACCACGCGCAGGCACTACCCCGGCCGACACCGTGTGGACCTGCTCATCAACGGCCGTCCCCTCCCCCTGGGCGCCTTCACTCTCCAGGTCCGGCCCGCTTGACGAACACGCGGCGGTCTTGTGCGGAGACCTCGGACCGGCGGCGCCCAACCGGCATGCCTTCCGAGAATCGACGTAGACCTGGTATGATCCGCCCCATGCTGCGGAGGTGACCTATGGAAATGGTGATGATCGTCTTTCGTGCCTCGCTGAAAGTCCGCGTCCAGGACATCCTCCGCACCTGCGAGGTGCTGGCCTATACCGAAATTCCTGAAACCATCGGAACGGGGCAATCTGGCCCCGCCGAGGGCATCTCGTTCTACCCCGGGATGAACAGCGTGATCCTGGCCGCCCTCGAACCGGCCCAACGCGACAAGGTCGCGGCCGCCATTCGTGCCTGGTGCGAAGAAACACTCCAGCACTCGGGCTGGGTCAAGCCGGCCGTGCGCGTCTTTTCTTGGCCCTGCGCCCAACTTGTCTAGTCGCAGGCGGCTCCCTCCAGAGCCAATCCCCCGTCGGAAGGCCCTCTCGTCTCGTCCGGTTTCCGCTTTTGACTCAGACGGCCGCCGAGGGTCGGCTATACTTTCTCCCAGTGACAGGGGTTTCCCATTGCCCCTCGAAGCAGCCACCCAGGGAGGACTCTCTCATGCGGTTCGTGAAGGTAAAGGATGAAGACAAAGGCGTCGGTGAGGCGGCCATCAATCTGGATCTGGTGCGGGAAGCCCACTACCACAATGGCATGCTCCGATTGTTCTTCGACCGAAGCGAAGGGGCGCAGGACGACATCACGTTTACCGGCGACAACGCCAAGAGAATCTGGGATGCCATGGGTTGAGGGCAGGGGCCTCCTTGGAGGCCCCTGCGGCTCCTGACACGCCAGGTTCCCAACCCGTTACCCATGCGCCCCGCTGCCTGGCTGTTCGGCTTTACGCTCCTCGCCGCGGCGATCTCCCCGGCCTGGGGCCAAGTTTCGAGTCACCAGCTCCTGGTAGGGCTCGATCTCCAGAGCGCCAGGTTAGACGTACACGCTCCACCATCTGTTCAGGCTCACCTTCTCGACCGCCTGCGGGAACGAGCCGCGGCCGCGCGCCTGATCTTCCCCGACCCACACTCCCCTCACTCAGGGCAGCTCCCTCTCCTCACCCTCTCGGTGCATGCTCAACCACTTGGTGAAGTATGCCATTTCAAGTCATTGATACATCTGTCTCTCGATCTTATGGAGACCGTGATACCCATTCGAACGAGCATGCCCTATACCAACAGCACATGGATCGCCGAGTCCCCACCGACCGTGCGTGACTCGCCCTCTCCTGCATCCCTGGCGGAAGAGGCCGCCGCTCTCTTCGATCGCTTCGTGGTAGCCTACACCCGAGCCAACGGCGCGGGCAGTCCACCCCACGCGGCCCCCGAAGTCCCCCGCGCAGGGCCTCCTGCTCCGGCGCCACCGGCTTCCAGCGTCGACGCAACCCTTGCGACACTCACGCCGGATGCGCTCCAATTTGATCTCCTCACGACACACCATGGGGCTCCGCTCAGACACGCGGCGCTCACGCAATTGGCGGAGGCGGGCCTTCCCCTCCCTCTGCAGCCTCCTATCGAACGCCCGGTCACCTTGAGCCTGGAACTGCTCCAGCATCCGCTTGCCCCAGACTGCCCTGGGCAGGTGCTCTATGAGGCAGGGCTCTTCCTGGTAGAGGAAGTGGTACCGGCACGGGCACCGACTATCCAGCTCTGGACCGACACCTGGGCATGCCAGCAGGTACAGGTGGTCCCACCGCGCACACCGGAACAACTTGATGCGGACCGCGAGCGCCTAGTGGCAGCCTTCCTTCGGGACCGACACACAGCCATCCATCCCGCATTGGGGAGGCGCGGGACGCTCCGTGAATCCACCTGTCCAGGAAGCTAGGAAGCCGGAGTCGCCGCTTCAGAAGAGGAGGGAGTCCCGCGCCGACCGATCTTGGGCTCAGTGCCGGCCCAGAGGCGGGCCATATTGGCGCGGTGCCGAAACAGAATCAGCCCGCTGGTGCCGCAACTAAAGACGAGGAACGGCAGCTGTCCCTGCCAGAGAGCGACCAACGGCAACAACGCAAACGCAGTGATCGCGGCCCCGGACGAATACCGCCAGATACCGGCAACTGCCACCCAGGTCAGGAGCAACAGCCCCCCGATGCCGGGCATCACCCCGGTGACCGCTCCCAACGCCGTTGCCACCCCTTTGCCGCCCTTGAAACCCAGGAAGACGGGGAAGAGGTGCCCGAGGACAGACGCGAACGCAACCCCGAAGATCCACCAACTCTCCGTCAACCAGGTCTGGGCCGCCCACCCTGCCAGCCACCCCTTGCCCATGTCGCCCAGGAGCGTGAAAATCCCGGCCTTTTTGCCGGCGATCCGGAGCACGTTGGTGAATCCGATATTGCGACTGCCCACCGTGCGCGGATCTGGTAACCCCATGAGGCGGCAGACCACCACGCCGAAGGGTATCGCACCCAGCAGGTAGGCGAGGAGAAGCAGCCCCGAAGCCAGTGGGAGTTCGTGCATAGACGCGTGGGGGCCGAGCCTGGCCGCTACAACCCGCGACTCGTGACCTGACGCCAGAAGTTGGCCAGGTAATTACCCCCCGACACCAGCGCCAGCGCCAGCGACCCATAGAGAAACAGGGTCCCGACCTGATGCAGCCCGCCGGGGATCGGCAGGAATTCGTTTTCCAAAATGAGCATGACGATGGCGACGACTTGCAGCACCATTTTGTATTTGCCCAAGGTCTCGGCCGCCAACACGATTCCTTGCGACGCCGCCACCGCCCGAACGCCCGTCACCGCCACTTCGCGCGCAATGATCAGGATGGCGATCACCGCCGGCACGCGATCGAACTGCACCAAGAGAATGAGGCCGGACAGCACGAGCAGTTTATCGGCAATCGGATCGAGCAATTTCCCGAGGCTCGTCACTTGGCCACGGCGCCGCGCGAGATAGCCATCCAACAAATCCGTGACCGCCGCGATCACAAACACACCCGCGGCGACCAACGAGCGCGAGGGCGTTGGATCCGCAAAGAGCACCACGAACACCGGGATCAACAAGATCCGGCCGATGGTCACGAGATTGGGCAAATTGATGCTCTCGCCCAACCATGCTCGTGTCTGTATTTCAGCTGGTTTCATCACCGGATCCGTCAGGCCACACCGCTCTTCAAGAGATCGTGCAAATGGATCACGCCGACGATCTGTTGCCCGCCCTCCGCCACGACCAGCGCCGTGATCGAATGCCGTTCCATCAGTTCCAATGCGGCCGTGGCGAGCGCATCCGGTCCGATGGTCTTCGGCGTTTTCGTGCCCAAATCGCCGGCTTTGGCTTTGCGAATATCGACGCCCCGCTCCATGGCCCGCCGCAAATCTCCATCCGTCACCACGCCGACCAGGCGCCCGCGACTATTGACCACCGTGGTCATGCCAAGCTTCTTCCCCGTCATTTGCAGGATCGCGTCGCGTGCCGGGGCCGTCGCCCGCACCCGCGGCACGGCATCCCCCTGGTGCATGACATCACGCACTTTCGTCAGCAGCCGGCGGCCGAGCGCCCCACCGGGGTGGACCAAGGCAAAATCCTCTTCCTTGAACCCCCGGCGCTCTAAGAGCGCAATGGCCAACGCATCACCCATGGCCAACGTGGCGGTCGTGCTGGCCGTAGGCGCCAAGCCCAATGGACAGGCCTCTTCCGCTACGGACACATCAAGCACCACGTCGCTGTGTTTACCCAATGTGGAATGCACCTTCCCGGTCATCGCCAACACCGGAATGTTCAGCCGCTTGATGATCGGCAGGAGCTTCACGACTTCTTCCGTCTCCCCGCTGTTCGACAGCGCGACGACGACATCGCCGCGAGTCACCATGCCCAAGTCGCCGTGAATCGCCTCGGCCGGATGCAAGAAAAATGAAGGCGTCCCGGTGCTGGCCAAGGTTGCCGCGATTTTCTGCCCGATGAGGCCGGACTTTCCCATCCCGGTGACGACGACTTTCCCCGCGCAGCCGACCAACAGGGTCACGGCTGCGTCAAAACGGCCATCCAGCCGACCGATCAAGGCCGTGATCGCGCGGGCTTCGATCTCGAGGACCCGCTTGCCGCTCGGAATGCTCACAAGACGACCTCCGGCCCCTTGCCGGCCGCCTGGCACACCCGCAGCAGGTGGTCGAGCAACGGTTTGAGCTGACCGAGCGGGACCTGTGTCGCCGCGTCCGATTTCGCTTCCGCCGGATTGGGATGGACTTCCATAAAGAACCCGTCGCAGCCGGCCCCGGCCGCGGCACACGCCAAGGCCGGGATGAACTCCCGTTGGCCGCCGGACTTGGTGCCTTCGCCGCCCGGCAACTGTACGCTATGCGTGGCATCAAAAATGACGGGGTATCCCAGCCGCCGCATGACCGGCAGCCCGCGCATGTCCACGACCAGATTGTTGTAGCCGAAGGTGGCGCCCCGTTCGGTCAGCATGACGCGCCGCGTCCCGCTCTCTTCCAACTTCTTGACCACATTGCCCATGTCCCAGGGAGACAGAAACTGCCCCTTCTTGACGTTCACGACCCGGCCAGTCTCGGCGGCAGCCACCAAGATGTCCGTTTGCCGGCACAGAAAGGCCGGAATCTGCAGGACGTCTACGACCTGGCCGGCTGCACGAGCCTCGTCCGCGGAATGCACATCGGTCAGCACCGGCACCCCAACCTGTTCCCGCACCTTTCGCAAGATCGCGAGCCCGTCACGCAACCCCACCCCACGGAACGACTGCCCAGAGCTCCGGTTGGCCTTGTCGTAGGACGACTTGAACACAAAGGGTAGTCCCAGCCCTTGCGCGATGTCGCGAATGCGAGCGGCCGTCTCCACCGCCATCGCCTCGCTTTCGATGACGCAGGGACCGGCGATCAACAGGTGCCGATGACTTCCGCCGACGGTCAGAGATCCGATGGTGACTTCATGTGTCACAGACGACTACTCCTCTCACCCGATGGCTTCTCTTCACCCCCACTCGGTCCTTACCGGCCGCACTTTCGGCGCAATGCGGCTTCCACGAACGCGCTAAAGAGCGGATGCGGATGATGCGGACGGGACATGAACTCCGGATGGAACTGAGTAGCCAGGAACCACGGATGACTGGGCAATTCGACGATCTCGACCAACCGTCCGTCAGGGGACAACCCGCTCAACACCAACCCGTGTTTGGTCAACACGTCACGATAGGCATTGTTGAACTCAAAGCGGTGCCGATGCCGCTCGTGGACTTCTCGCACCCCATATGCCTTGTGCGCCAAACTTCCGTCCGAGAGCTTGCAGGGATAGGCCCCCAGCCGCATGGTCCCCCCCTTAGCCTCCACGCCCTCCTGGTCGGCCATTAGGTGAATGACCGGGTGCGGCGTGGCCGGGTCGAATTCGGCGCTGTTCGCCCCGTCGAGGCCGGCGACGTGGCGGGCCCATTCGATCACGGCGCACTGCATGCCCAAACACAGACCGAGGAACGGAATGCCCTTTTCCCGCGCGTAGCGGATCGTCTCGATCTTGCCCTCGATCCCACGCACGCCGAACCCGCCGGGAATCAGGATACCATCCGCCTCCCGCAACAGTTGTTCGGTCCCGGCTCTCGTCATTTCCTCGGACTCGATCCATCGCAGCTGCACACGGGTATCATGGTCGATCCCGCCGTGCACCAAGGCCTCACTCAAACTCTTATAGGACTCCTTGAGGCCGATGTACTTGCCGACCAGACAGATCGAGACTTCGTGCTTGGGATATTTGATCTTCTGGACCATCGCATCCCATTGCCGCAAATCCGGAGGCCCGGTCTCGAGGTGCAACATGCGGACGATGAGTTCGTCGAGCCCTTCCTTGCGGAACACGATCGGCACTTCGTAGATCGTCTCCACATCCTTGGCCGTGATGACGGCGTCCTTCTCGACGTTGCAAAACATCGCGATCTTTTGCTTGAGATCCGGCGGCAAATACCGGTCGGTGCGGCACAGCAGAATGTTGGCCTGGATCCCGATCTCGCGCAGTTTGTTCACGGAATGCTGGGTCGGCTTGGTCTTGAGCTCCCCCGCGGCCCCGATGAAGGGCACCAGCGTCAAATGGACATACAAGACATTGTCACGCCCCACATCGTAGGGCATCTGCCGAATCGCCTCGAGAAACGGCAAACTCTCGATGTCGCCGACCGTGCCGCCGATCTCCACGATCGTGACGTCCATCCCCTTGGAGGCGCGCATGATCACCTGCTTGATCTCGTCGGTGATATGCGGCACGACCTGGACGGTCCCACCTAAGTAGTCGCCCCGTCGCTCCTTGTTGATGACCGTGTGATAAATGCGGCCGGTCGTGTAGTTATTTTCCTTCGTCAGGGTCAGGCTCGTGAAGCGCTCGTAGTGCCCGAGATCCAGGTCGGTCTCGGCACCGTCTTCCGTCACGAAGACTTCGCCGTGCTGGTACGGATTCATCGTGCCCGGGTCGACATTGATATAGGGATCAAGCTTCAGGAACGTGATCTTGAGCCCTCGGCTCTCGAGCAGATTCCCGATCGAGGCGGAGGCCAGGCCCTTCCCCAACGACGATACGACGCCCCCCGTGACAAAAATGAACTTGCTCATCGTCCCACCTGTCCCTCTCCGGTCCGTTGCTCAGGCCAAACCCGCGGCTATCCCCCGCAAGACCGACTCCGCTTGCACCAGATCGTCCGGCGTGTCCACCCGCAACGACCCGTGCCTCGTCTCCCAGACCCGAATCCGGATGCCGTGTTCCAACGCCCGCAACTGTTCTAATTTTTCCGCATCTTCCAGCCGCCCCGTGGGAAGCCCTGCCAACCGGGCCAAGGTCTCGCGCGTGTAGATGTACAGCCCCAAGTGGATATAGTGGAGCCCCGTCGTGAGCATACCCGCAGAACCGTGGTCCCGCACCCAGGGAATCGGCGCGCGCGAAAAATACAGCGCGTCGCCCTGATGATCGGTCGCCACTTTCACGACGCCGGGGTTGCCCAACTCGCTCTCGTCACGCAGCGCGCGCTTGAGGGTGCCCATCGCGGCCCCACTCTGGAGATAGGGCGCGATCAAATCCGTGAGGAGTTCCGGATTCAGCAGGATTTCGTCTCCCTGCAAATCAAGAAAGCATTCGCCGGGCAGGGTCGCCGCGACCTCCGCCACCCGATCGGTACCCGTACGCAAGGCCCCCGTGGTCATCACCACTTCGCCCCCGAACGCCGCTACCGCCGTGCGAATTCGCTCATCGTCCGTCGCCACAATGACACGGTCCACGAGACGAGCCCGGCGGGCGCCGTCATACACATGCTGGATCATGGGCTTCCCCAAGATCGTGGCCAACGGCTTGCCCGGAAATCGTGACGACCCATACCGGGCGGGAATGACGACCGTCACCCGCGGATCTTGCCTACCCATGGGTCAACGCATCGCTCAGCTGTTTGCGCGTCACCGTCGCCGTCCCCACCAGTCCGACCACGATACCAGCGGCTTGATTGGCGAGGTAGGCCGCATCGCGCAAGTTGGTCCCCGTCGCGAGGGCCAACGCCAGGGTCCCGACAACCGTGTCGCCCGCGCCGGTGACATCATACACCTGCCGGGCTCTGGTCGGAATATGCCATTGGACCCCGTCTCCCTCGAACAGACTCATGCCTTTCTCCCCCCGGGTGACCAGCACAGCCTGACAGCCTAACCGCTGCCGGATCATCGTGCCGGCCTCGTGGATCGTGTGGTCGTCATCACCCTGCATGCCGGCGGCTTGCGTCGCTTCGAGATGGTTCGGCGTCACGAGCGTGACGCCCTTGTAGTAGCTGAAGTGCTCCACCTTGGGATCGACCAAAATGGGAATTCCTCGCTGCGCAGCCAACCGGGTCAACTCGGCCATTAAGGATTGGGTCACCACACCCTTGGCGTAGTCGGAGACGACCAAGCAGGAAATTTCCCGCAAGCGCGACTCCACATACCGCACGATCCGCTTCTGCAGCGTCGGCCGAAGTTCCTGCCGCGTTTCCACGTCAAAACGCACCACCTGTTGATGATGGGCCACAACGCGCGATTTCCGCGTCGTCGGCCGTTCAGGATCGATGATGACGCCGCCGCGCCCTTTTCGGCGCACCCCCAATTCCTTCAGCAGACGCCGGCCACTTTCATCCGACCCGACGACGCCGCAGATGTCGGCCTGGCCCCCGAGCGCATGAATATTGTTGAAGACATTGGCGGCCCCGCCCAGTTTGAACTCTTCCGACGTGACATGGACCACCGGAACCGGCGCCTCGGGCGAGATCCTCGTCACCCGCCCCCAGACATAGTGGTCGAGAATCAGATCTCCCACCACCAAGACCGAGGCCTGCGGAAACCGCTCGACGTACTGCCGCAACAGCGGCGCGCGTTCCGCCGCATCGCGGGCATCGGGCCCTTGCCGTTCGATCCGCCGTCCAGGCGCCTGTCCGGATTTCTTCATCGAATCGCCTTTCCTAACCGATCCCATCGCACCGCTTCGCTCCAGCTTCCCGTTCCATTCCACGACCAGTAGATCCGAAAGGCTTTCCCGCGAATCTTCTCAGCCCGCACAAACCCCCAGAAACGGCTGTCCAGGCTCTGGTCGCGGTTGTCGCCCATGACAAAGTAGGAATCCTCCGGGACGGTGATCGGCCCGAAGTTGTCCCGAGGATTGATGTGGCCATCGATGATGCCGGGATCGACACGCTGGGTAAAGGCGTGGTCGTCGAGCGGTGTCCCGTTCACCATCACGGTCTTGTTCCGGATCTGGATGGTATCGCCGGGCGTCCCGACGATGCGTTTGATGAAATCCTTTTCCTCATCCTCGGGATAACGAAAGACGATCACGTCCCCACGCTGCGGCCCCCCGAACGGCACCAGGACCGTCGAGGAGTAACAGCTGACGGGCGGCAAGGCCACTTGCAACCGACAATCCGTCGGCCACTGCAGCCCGTAGGACAGTTTACTCACTAAGATATGATCCCCGATGAGCAGCGTGGGGATCATGGACCCGGAAGGGATCTTGAACGCCTGCACCACGAAGACCCGAATGGCAAACGCCAAGACCATCGCCACAATGATGGCCTCGACATATTCGCGAACGATGGACTTGCGTGCGATCCCGTTCGACTCCGTCGCAGGAGGGGCCACCCCCTCTCCGACAGGGGTAGAGGCCCCGGGCTCCAAAGGCGGCGCACCAGGTTCGTTTGTCGGTGAGGGATTTCCGTCCATCGTGGGTCGCTGACTACGAGCTACTCGTCTTGCACTTTCAGCAGGGCCAGGAAGGCCTCCTGCGGCACCTCGACGCGCCCGACTTGTTTCATCCGCTTCTTACCCTCTTTCTGCTTTTCCCACAGCTTGCGCTTACGGGAGATGTCCCCGCCGTAACACTTGGCCGTGACATTCTTCTTGATGGCCCCGATCGTTTCCCGCGCGATGACCTTGCTGCCGATGGCGGCTTGCACCGCGATCTCGAACATCTGTTTGGGGATGGCGTCCTTGAGCTTTTCGGCCAACTGACGCCCCCGCGACTGGGCTCGCTCCTTGTGCGTGATGAACGAGAGGGCATCGACCACCTCGCCGTTCAGCAACATGTCCAACTTGACTAACTCGGCTTGGCGATAGCCGATGAACTCGTAGTCCAGCGAGGCATATCCCTGGGTCTTCGACTTTAGCCGGTCGTAGAAGTCCAAAATCACTTCGTTGAGCGGGATCTCGTAGGTCAGCATGACGCGCGTCGGGTCAAGGTAATGCATTCCCTTCTGGATCCCGCGCCGGTCCTGGCAGAGTTGCAATAGCCCGCCGACATATTTCTCCGGCGTAATGATCGTGGCCTGGATGATCGGCTCTTCCCAGCTTTCAATCGACGACGGCGGCGGCAATTTGGCCGGATTGTCGATCTCCAGCACCTCCCCCTTGGTCGTCATCAGCCGATAGACCACGGTCGGCGCGGTCGTGATCAACGAGAGTTGGTACTCCCGTTCCAGTCGCTCCTGCACGATCTCCATGTGCAGCAATCCGAGGAATCCGCATCGGAACCCGAACCCCAGGGCCAACGAGGTCTCCGGCTCGAAGACAAAACTGCTGTCGTTGAGCTTGAGCTTCTTGAGCGCCTCGCGCAGATCCTCGAACTTCGACGTATCCGTCGGGTAGAGCCCGCAAAAGACCAGCGGCTTGACATCCTTGTACCCCGGAAACGGCGAGTCCGTGGGACAGGCTACATCGGTGAGGGTATCACCGATTTTCGTGTCGCCGACTTCGCGCACACCGGTGGCCACATAGCCCACCTCGCCAGCCTCCAGAGCGGGCAACTTTTCGCGCTTCGGGGTGAACTTGCCGACGTCCAGCACCTCGAACGCGTGCTTGTTCGACATCGTATGCACCCGCTGGCCGGGCCTGATGGCCCCATCAATGACGCGGACCAGCACCACGACCCCCTGATAGTTGTCGAACCACGAATCGAACACGAGCGCCTTGAGGGGCTTGTCGGGATCGCCGGATGGCGGCGGTATGCGCGCCACCACGGCTTCCAACACATCCTGGACGCCGAGACCCGTTTTGGCGCTGATGAGAATCGCGTCCTGGGCATCCAAGGTCAGCACATCTTCGATCTGCTGCTTGGTGCCTTCGACGTCGGCACTCGGCAAGTCGATCTTGTTCACCACGGGTACGATGGTCAACCGATTGGCCATGGCCAGATTGGCATTGGCAATCGTCTGGGCCTCCACACCCTGGGTGACATCGACCAGCAACAGCGCGCCCTCGCACGCCGCCAGGCTCCGCGACACTTCGTAGGTGAAGTCGACGTGACCGGGGGTATCGATGATATGGAATGCGTAGGTCTGCCCGTTCTTGGCGCGATACTTCAAGGCCACGGCATGCGCTTTGATCGTGATTCCGCGCTCTCGCTCCAAATCCATCGCGTCCAAGATCTGGTCGCGGGACTCCCGGGACGTAATGGCCCCGGTCAGCTCGAGAATCCGATCGGCGAGCGTCGATTTGCCGTGATCGATGTGGGCGATAATAGAGAAATTTCGGATGAAACTTTGCACAAACCGGCTCATCCTTGGGGCAACGGGTCATTATAGTCAGTGCCCTCCACATTGTCAAAGCGCAGGGTCGCTGCCTATAATCCGTCCCCGCGCCATGGACCGCCCTTCTGCGCGGGCTCGCGCGGGTTCATACCGCCGCTGACATCATCGCGTATGCCACCACGATCACACACCGCCGCACAACTCGCCGACTGGGATCGGCGCTATGTCTGGCATCCGTTCACCCAGATGCAGGATTGGGCGCAACAACCCCCGTTGATCATCGACCGAGCCAAGGGTGTCTACTTATACGACACCGACGGCCGCCGGTATTTGGACGGCGTATCCTCGATCTGGCTGACCGTGCACGGCCATCGGCACCCGCGGTTGGACCGCGCGATCCGCGCGCAACTGGGGAAGGCCGCGCACACGACCCTCCTCGGTTTGGCCAGCCCGCCGTCGATCCTGCTCGCCCGCGAATTGGTGCGCCTGGCCCCGAAGGGCCTGACCCGGGTGTTTTATTCCGACGACGGCTCCACCGCTATCGAAGTGGCCTTAAAAATGGCGCTCCAGTTTTGGCAGCAGCGTCGTCCCAAGTCCGGCCCCAAACGGACGTTCGTCCATTTTCGGCTGGCCTATCACGGCGATACCGCCGGTGCCATGAGTGTGGGCGGAATCGATCTGTTTCAGGGGCGATTCCGCCACCTGCAGGTACGGACGGAGGCGGTCGATGCCCCCTACTGCTACCGCTGCCCGCTCGGGGCCACATTTCCCTCCTGCCGACTGGCGTGCCTCGATGCACTCGAGCGCCTTCTCCGCGCGCGGCACCGCGACCTGGCCGCCGTCATTGTCGAACCGCTGGTCCAGGCCGCCGCCGGCATGATCACGGCGCCGCCGGGCTACCTCACACGCGTTCGTGAACTCTGCACTCGCTATGGGGTGCTGCTGATCGCGGACGAGGTCGCCACTGGATTCGGACGAACCGGACGGATGTTCGCCTGCGACCACGAACGCGTCACGCCTGACCTCATGGCGATCAGCAAGGGGCTCACCGGCGGGTATCTGCCCTTAGCGGCGACGCTGGCGACGGAGGAAGTCTACACCGCCTTTCTCGGGCGGTACGACGAATTCAAGACCTTCTTTCATGGGCACAGCTATACGGGCAATGCGCTCGGCTGCGCCGCAGCGCTCGCCAACCTTGAGGTGTTCCGCCAGGAGCGGACGCTCACACGCCTCCGTTCCCGCATTCGCCTCCTCACGCGCCTCCTGCGCCCACTCGCGTCGCTGCCGGCGGTGGGAAATCTCCGCCAGCAGGGCTTCATGGTCGGCATCGAACTGGTGACGGACCGCCGCACGAGGGCACCCTACCCGCTGGCTGAACAGATCGGCCACCGCGTTGCCGCGGAGGCGCGGCGGCGGGGCCTCATCATTCGCCCGCTCGGGCATGTGCTCGTCCTGATGCCACCACTGACCACCTCGGAGCGTGCCCTCGCTGAAATGGTCGGCATCCTCACCACCAGTATTCGCACCGTCGTCGCGCGCCCTTCCCAGACCAACAACTAGTCAGTATCCGGCGGGACCTTGCGCCGCCCCCCAGCCCCCACTGTGTCCTGAAACCAACAAGACGGACGGAATTTTCGCCTGTCCCCGTACCAGCTTGTTCAGTCTGAACGTGCCGAAAATCGGCACCGAGAGCGGGCTTGCCGGGATTCGCCCCTCCTCGAATTCCCCCCCTCAACGAATCCGCCATGTTGCGCATTCGGCCTCCCACCTGCCCGAACGCGTCGCGACCGGCAAAGCCTTGTCCTGAGCCGATTTCCGGGGTGTGCAAATTGCTGATGTGTAGGCTTCGAACATTAGAACGCACGCGCCGATCGGAGTCCCATGTACCACTGGATCCTGCTGGCTGCCTTGGCTCTGGCCCTCTCTTGTGGCCTGCCGGAGGCATCGGCTGGAGACCTGACCCAGTGGGCCAACGCCGTTCCCAGCCAGTCGGGGCACCGCGGCTGGGCTGCCTCAACCGACGAACCATCTGACCCGGGCTTTCAGTGGATCGGGGCGACCACCACGACGCCCACCACATTCACCCTGCCCACGCCGTACCTGCGCCTCAAAGACCTGCGGCCGGACTCGGACGCTCCGACGACACAAGGCTTGCGCTCTTCCACCTCACTCCTCAACGGCTTCGTGGTGGCGGAAAGCGAAGTCGCCCGGAACAATGACGCGCACCACGCCTCACGGCCCTGGGACCGTTCGTCACAATCGATGCTGCGCGTTTCGTTGAGCGGGGACTATGGCCCCGTTCGCTACGGTCTTTCCTATCGGCACGCCGACCGACAGTTTTTGAATGCACCGGATCAAGAGCTGCGTGAACTCTGGGGCGAGTGGAGCCACGGACTGATCCGGCTCCGCACCTCTGTGACAGAGTTGTCCACGAATGTGGAGTCGGACCCGACCCGCCCCCAACTCTCCCAGTCGACGAGCCGAATGATGATGAGTGTCGCACGCCCCGATTGGCCGGAGTTGTCCCTGTCATTCGCCCGCACTTCTCTCGACAACCAGGCCCAACAGAGCGGATTGATGTCACAGCGGTTGGTCGCAAATGTGGTGGAGGGAGCTATCGCGGTCACCCGGACAAGTTGGAACGCCCGGCTGGCGACCAGTTACAGCCAAGGCGCGAACCCCTTCCAGCCGAGCGAGGAAACCCTGTCCTATACCCAAATGTTCACTGGGGCCTTCCACCCGATCGAGCCGCTTAGCATCACGTCCGTCATCAGCTACAAAACAGACGTGCAACAGTGGACGGGCATCCGAACGGACACGCCGGTCGCCTCATTGGCGGTGCACTACCGCCACAGCACCCGCTGGACGATCACGGCCATGGGCGGGTACACAGGCCTTCGCACCAGCGACGGCATGACGGAGAACGAGACACTGAACAGCAAGGGTGTGATTACCTGGTCACCCTGGGGATCGTCGGTGCACCAGGTTTCGTTCGAAACGGGATATAGCCGAACCGTCCTCGGCGGGGTCAACGGAAGCGGGATGGTGACTGAAGACCTGTCTGGTCTCGTGAAGCTGCGCGTCACGCAGTTCTGACGCCCTGGGCTCGAGCACCTCCACGCGATCCGTACGCCCCTTCCCCACTCCTATCGGGTGCGGAGCCTAGCGAACTTCCACGGCATCGCCGATACCCACATGCAACAGGTCTGAAGCCCGGCCCTCCTTGAGGAAGATCTCCAACTGTCCGTGACTGTTGATCAACGCGCCCGGAACCTGGGCCATGCCTTCGGCATAGCTCGTGACCAGCCCCTGGATGGCGTGTCCCGCCAGGGACACGACCGCCTCCTGTTCGGACCGTTTGGTCACCCCTCGCCACTCGCGAAGATCATAGGGTGTGATGCTCGTGATCACGTTGCCAAAATGGTCGACATAGAGCACCCGTCCGGACAGGACCCCCATCCTAAGATCCGGCTTCTGCTTCGGAAGTCGGGCGTAGTCCTGAATAAGCCGGCCGTAACTTCCCGCCTGCTGGCCCCGCGTCAGCCAGGCCGCGCAGGGGGCGAACAGGTCACGCCCGTCGAAGGTGGCGCCCTCCGCATCCAGGCGATATTGTTTGTTCTCGATCTGCCGGACATCGACGCCAGACTCGTCCTCCAACGCATAGCTCAGCAAGCCATTGTCGGGCGCGAGAAAGAAATACCGCGAACTGGTCGCAAGCAACGCGCGGCGGCGGCTACCGACCCCGGGGTCCACCACGGCGACGTGAACGGTCCCTTCCGGGAAATACCGATACGCCGATTTCAACACGTACGCGGCCTCTTCGATCCGATGGGGGGTGATGTGGTGGGAGAGATCGACGAACCGGACATGGGGGTTGATGCCCAGGATGACGCCCTTCATGGCGGCCACGAAGTGGTCGTGCTGCCCGAAATCCGTCAGCAGCGTCACAACGGAGATCGCCTGCAGACTCATACTTCCTCGAACCGAATCTCCAGAACTTCGTACTCGACCATTCGGGCCGGCGTCTTCACTTCCACAAAGTCGCCGATGCGCTTCCCGATCAGCGCCCGCCCCACCGGGGATTGAATCGAGATTTTTCCGTCCTTCAGGTCCGCCTCATCCTGCCCGACCAGCATGTACTGTTTCCGCTGTTGGGATTCCTGCTCGATCAACACGACCGTCGCCCCGAACACGATCGTCTCGCTGGTGCGCCCGGCGATCTCGATGATCCGCGCCTCGGCCAACTTGGTCTCTAGCTCCTTGATACGCGCCTCCACGAACCCCTGCCGCTCCTTCGCCGCATCATATTCCGCATTTTCGCTCAGGTCGCCGTGCGCGCGAGCCTCGGCGATCGCTTCGATGACCTTGGGACGTTCGATCTTCCGGAACCGGTCGAGCTCCGCCTTGAGCGTGTCATAACCCTTCTTCGTAATCGGTGTCGGCATACCCTATCCCCTCGCCTGCTGTCGCCGCGTGCATCCGTTACTGGTGAGGCGCGGCGTGATGATGCTCCTGCAATGAACAGATCGTCAGGGGTCGGCTGACGGACGCCTCGATCCCCATGGCGGCAGCCAACGCGCCACGCATGGTTGTATAATACGGAATCCCCCGATGCAACGCCTCCCGCCGGATGGACAGGGAGTCCGCCTTGCCTGCCCCGGAGGCCACCGTATTCACCACCAGACTGATTTCCCCGTTTTTGATATGGTCCACGATATGCGGCCGCCCCTCGTGGACCTTGTGAACCGTATCGACGTCGAGTCCATGCTCACGGAGGAAATCGGCGGTCCCACTGGTCGCTTCAAGCGAAAATCCAAGGCGGGACAGGCGGCGAGCGACTTCCACGACGGCGGCACGATCCTGTTTTTTCACGCTAATGAACGCCCGTCCCTGCTTGGGCAAGGGGGAGTTGGCGGCGGCCTGGGATTTGGCAAAGGCCCACCCAAAATCGCGGTCGATGCCCATCACCTCTCCGGTCGACTTCATTTCCGGGCCCAACAGCACATCCACGCCCGCAAACTTGTTGAACGGGAACACCGCTTCCTTCACCGAGACGTACGCGGGGCGCTTCGCGTCGGTGAATCCCAGATCTTTGAGGTGTTGTCCCATCATGACGCGCATGGCCAACTTGGCCAGCGGCGCGCCGATCACCTTGCTCACGAACGGCACCGTGCGGGAGGCCCGGGGGTTCACTTCCAACACGAACACATCGTCGCCCTTGACGGCGAACTGGGCGTTCATCAGGCCCACCACCCCCAACTCCAACGCCAAGGCTTTCATCTGGCGCTCGATTTCATCGACGACCGCCGCGGGAAGCGAGTAGGCCGGCAACGAACAGGCGGAGTCGCCCGAGTGCACCCCGGCCTCCTCGATATGCTCCATGATGCCCGCCACCACGACCTGTTGCCCGTCGGCGATGGCATCGGCATCCACTTCGATCGCGTCGTTCAAGTACTTGTCGATCAGCACCGGATGACTGGCGGACGCCTGCACCGCCGACTCCATATACTTCAACAGTTCGACTTCGTCGTACACGATCTGCATGGATCGGCCGCCCAGCACATAGGAGGGTCGCATCATCACCGGGTACCCGATCCGCCCGGCGATGGCGGTCGCTTCCGGCACTGAGCGAGCCATGCCGCTTTCAGCCTGTTTGAGCCCGAGCTTGGTGAGCAAGTCGCGGAACCGCTCGCGATCCTCCGCCCGATCGATGGCATCCGGGCTCGTGCCCAGAATCGGCACGCCCGCCTTGGCCAGGGGCACTGCCAGCTTGAGCGGCGTCTGCCCTCCGAATTGCACGACGATACCGCGGGGCTGCTCCACGCGCACGATATTCAGCACATCCTCCTCGGTGAGGGGCTCGAAATACAGGCGATCCGAGGTGTCGTAATCGGTGCTCACCGTCTCCGGATTGCAGTTCACCATGATGCATTGCACGCCGTCCTGCCTGAGGGCCATCGCGGCATGCACGCAACAGTAGTCGAATTCGATGCCCTGCCCGATCCGGTTGGGCCCCCCCCCCAAGATGATGACCTTGTCTCCGGCCGTGGGGCGAGCCTCGCATTCGGCCCCGTACGTCGAATAGAGATAGGGGGTCTGGGCCTCGAACTCGGCCGCGCAGGTATCTACACGCTTGTAGACCGCGCGCAACCCGCGCGCCGCCAGATCGGTCGTGCGCACCCGCCGGACGACAGCCGCCGTCGTCCCGGCCAGAAACGCGATCCGATCGTCCGAAAATCCCAGGTGCTTGGCCTCCGCCAAATGGTCAAGCAGGGAGGCCGGCACCGCTGCGCCACCTTGGACTGCCGCCCACTGCGGGGCGTCCGCCGCCACGATCTGTTCGTATCCGACCAGTTCGGCCAATTGATCCAAAAACCAGGGATCGACCTTCGTCAACCCGAACAAGGTCTCCCGCGACACGCCCAACCGCATCGCATCGGCCAAGCGCCAGAGGCGATCGGGGTGCGGCGTCCGCAACAACTGCAGGAGTTCGTCGGTCGCCCGTTCCCGATTGAATCCGTCCGGCAAACCGCGATCCAATCCGAACCGCGAAACCAATCCGTAGCGATCGACCTCCAGAGATCGAATCGCCTTGTGCACCGCCTGCTTGAACGTGCGCCCCATGGCCATCGCCTCTCCGACCGACTTCATCTGGGTGGTCAAGGTCGGATCGGCACCGGGGAATTTCTGGAACGCGAATCGCGGGACTTTGACCACCACATAGTCGATGGTCGGCTCGAACGAGGCTTTGGTGACCTTGGTGATATCGTTCGTGATCTCGTCGAGCGTATACCCGACCGCCAACTTCGCGGCGATCTTCGCGATGGGGAAACCCGTGGCTTTCGACGCCAGCGCCGAGCTGCGCGAGACGCGGGGGTTCATTTCAATCACGACCACGTCGCCGTTGTCCGGATTGACTCCGAACTGAATGTTCGATCCGCCCGTATCCACGCCGATCTCGCGAATGATCCGCAACGAGGCGTCCCGGAGGCGTTGATACTCCTTGTCGCTCAACGTCATCGCCGGCGCGACCGTGATGCTGTCGCCCGTGTGCACGCCCATCGGATCGAAATTCTCGATCGGACAGACGATGACCACGTTATCCTTGAGGTCGCGCATGACCTCCAATTCGTACTCTTTCCACCCGATCACGGACTGTTCGATCAGCACCTCGCCGACGGGGCTCATGGCCAACCCCCACTCGACGACCTGATCGAATTCTTCCCGGTTGTAGGCGATGTTCCCGCCGGTCCCGCCCAGCGTAAACGAAGGCCGCACAATGGTGGGAAATCCCACGGACCCCAGAATCTGCAAGGCCTGCTCGCGGGTCTTTGCCACCCCGCTGGTGGGCGTCTTCAAACCAATCCTGGCCATGGCTTGTTTGAAGGCCTCTCGATCTTCCGCTTTGTGAATGGCTTCGGCCGAGGCCCCGATGAGTTTCACGCCGAATTTTTCGAGCACCCCCATCCGGACGAGGTCCATCGTGCAGTTGAGCGCCGTCTGTCCACCCATGGTGGGCAGCAAGGCGTCTGGACGCTCCCGCTCGATGACCTGCGCCACCACGGCCGGGGTGATCGGCTCAACGTAGGTACGGTCGGCCAATTCCGGATCGGTCATGATCGTTGCGGGATTGCTGTTGATCAGGATGACGCGGTACCCCTCCTCGCGGAGCGCCTTGCAGGCCTGGGTACCCGAATAGTCGAACTCGCAGGCCTGTCCGATGATGATCGGCCCCGAGCCGATCAGCAGAATGCTTCGAATGTCAGTGCGTTTGGCCACGGGACCTCAACTCCTTCCGATTTACGACCCTTGCAGATGAATCTCCGGCAACAGGGAGGGCGGCGACTTGACCGGTGACTCGGTCGGCGCACCAGGCTTCCCGGCCGTCTGATAGAACCGGAGCGCGTCCGGAATCCAGGCCTCGATTTGATTCATCCGGGTCACATCCGACGGATGCGTCGACAAGAACTCCGGAATCGCGGCCTTCGAGCGGAAACACAATTTGTCGATCAAATTGCGCGGGCAGCCGCTCATGCGCTCCCAAAACGGCAGCGCCTCCCGCGGATCATAGCCGGCCGAGGCCATCAGCCGGAGCCCGATGAAATCGGCCTCCGATTCCTGCCGACGGTTGAAGGGCAGCGACACACCCACGCCGTAGGCGTTCTGCAACCCGATCATGGCCGCCGGGTTCATGGCGCCGCTGGCAGCCGCCGCAATCGTGCCGACCGCGGCAATGGCTTCGAGAATCCCACGGCTCATCCGTTCCGCCCCATGGCGCTGCAGCGCGTGCGCGACCTCATGTCCCATGACGGTGGCCAACCCCGTTTCATCCTTCGTGTATTTGAGCAGCCCGGTAAAGACGGCGACCTTGCCGCCCGGCAAGGCAAACGCGTTGATCGTGCGATCGTCCTGGATGACGGCGAATTCCCAGTGATACTCCGGCTTGTTGGCCGCCTTGGCGATTCGTTCGCCTACGCGATGGATCATCTCGTTGAGTTCTACACTCTGACTCAACGGCGCCGCCCGCAAGACGTCCCGAAACGCGGACGAGCCCATCGCGATTTCTTTTTCCTCGGGCACGAAAATCAATTGATCCCGAGCGGTGCCCGGCGCCTTGTAACATCCCGGCACCGTCCCGGCGAAGCCTCCCAACACACAGGCTCCCACCGTCCGGGAGAGCAGATAAAGCACGGTCCGCCGCCTGATCGGCAGCTGCTCGAAGAAGGCCCTCAGACCCGATGGATCCACACTCCCTCACGGCATCCACAGATACATGAACTGGGGCGCCCCACCCCGCACCAGCGACACCACATCGAGCGCCGGGAGACCGGCCCACCCTCCGGGCTCACCCAGCACCTTCGAATAGATGTTGTTCCGATATTCACCCGGCCTGCGGTACGTGACGATCTTGGCTTCCGTCAACCCGGCTTTTTCCCGGGCTAGACGCACAGCATCCTCGAGATATCCAATGTCATCCACCAGCCCGCTCGCCTTCGCCTGCTCGCCCGAATAAATGCGCCCATCCGCCAGCGCCTTGATCTGATCGAGGGAGAGATTCGGCCGCCCCTCCTTCACGACCGTAAGAAACCGTTTGTAGAAATCGTCGATCACGCTTTGGAAAATCGCCCGTTCCTCGGCATTCATCGCGCGGAAGGGCGACCCCATATCCTTGCGGGGGCCGGACGTGACGGCATTGGCTTCCACGCCCACCTTCTCCAACAGTCCCCGTGCGTTCATCGTCAGCATGATCACGCCGATACTGCCGGTCACGGTCGAGGGGTGCGCCAAAATCGCGTCCGCGGCCGACGCCACGTAGTACCCGCCGGATGCCCCCACGTCCATGATCGAGGCAATCACCGGCACCTGGCGTTCGGCTTTGAAGGACTGCAATTCATGATACAGAATGTCGGACGCCGTGACGGTGCCGCCGGGGCTGTTGACGCGCAGCACCACGGCCTTCACGCGGGAATCTTTGGCGGCCAACGCCAGTTGTTCCTTGAACTCGGCCAACAAGCTGGGCCGGCTGAACAATCCGTCCTTTTCCTGTGAACTGATGACGCCGGAAAGATCGAGCAGCAGAACCTTGTCTTTTCCGGTGCCGCCCACAACCGATTCCTGGAGGGCGCCTGGGCTCGGCCCGACGTTGATCGTCACGCACCCGCTCACCAGCCAGGCCACGGCGAACAACCAAGTCGCCACCACGATGTTGACGGACTTACGCATGATGCTTCTCCATCATCTGGACGAATTCCCGGAAAAGGTACGCGGAGTCGTGGGGACCAGGCGCCGCCTCCGGATGGTACTGGACCGAAAACACCGGATGATCGAGCGACCTCAACCCCTCGACGGATTGATCGTTCAGGCTCACATGGCTGATCTGCAGCCGACCGATGGCCGATCCGACGGTCACCAGGCCATCAGGCCCGGCCTTGGCGCCCTCCGGGACGGCAACGGCGAAGTTGTGGTTCTGGGACGTGATTTCCACGCTTCGCGTGCGCAAATCCATGACCGGATGGTTGGCACCATGGTGCCCGAATTTCAACTTATAGGTGCGAAGCCCTGATGCCAGGCCGAGCATCTGGTGGCCGAGACAAATCCCCATCATGGGACGCTTCCCGACGAAATGCCGGGCGGAGGCACTCGCATACGGCACACCTTCAGGATCCCCGGGACCGTTCGAGAGGAACACCCCATCAGGATTCAAAGCCTCGACCTGCGCTGGAGTAGTCGAGGCGGGCACCACGGTCACGCGACAGCCGACATCGACCAGCCGACGCAAGATGTTTTGCTTCACTCCGAAATCGTACACCACCACGTGGTAGCGCTTCGCACCCACAGTCGTGGCGGCCGCACCCCGACGTACCTCATGGTCCGGCAGCCAGGCGCCCGATCCCTCGGTCCACTCATAGGGTTGCGGGCAGGTGACGTCCTTAACCAGGTCACGCCCGACAATACTGGGGGCCTGACGCGCTTTTTCGACCAGTCGCGCAGGAGTCAGCTCGATATGGGAGATCACCCCCTGCTGCGAGCCGTGCTCGCGAAGATGCCGGGTCAATGCCCGCGTATCGACCCCTTGGATGCCGACCACCTTGGCCACCTGCAAGTAGTCATCCAGACTCCGTTCACTGCGCCAATTGCTCGGCCGGGGACAGGCTTCGGTGACCACGAATCCCTCGGCCCAGACCCGCCGGGATTCCACATCCTCCCCGGCGATCCCATAATTGCCGATATGGGGGCAGGTCATCGTCACAATCTGCCCTTTGTATGAGGGGTCGGTCAGAATCTCCTGGTACCCGGTCATCGCCGTGTTGAAGACGACCTCGCCCACCGTCTCCCCTTCGAACCCCAGGGCCCGCCCTTCGAAAACGGCCCCGTCCGCCAATGCGAGGATCGCTCGTTTCATGTCGTTGCCTCACTGCGTGTGACCCAAGGCCGTACTTTCGCCCCGAGCAACACCACGCCCAATACTAAATTGAGCAGATATAAGACCCGCGTCGGTTGATGAATCTTGAAAAACGCTTCGAGAGCGGCCTTGCGAGCCCCCGTCTCCTTGATCGCGAAGGCCTCGGCTTGACGGGTCGCCGCCACCGGATGGAGACCGAAAATGATCACTCCAGCGATCACGACCATACCCGCCAACACCGCCCATTCAATCCGGGTCGGCTTCAGCCATGGCCATTGTCGCCCGGGCGCCACCTGCCGCCAGAGCGCCCCTCCGACCAAAATGACGATCGCCCCCAGCACCAGTCGGTTGTAGCCTTCAAACACCCGGGTGAGGAAAAGCCCTCCGGCATCCTGGCCCCCGAACGTGTTGAACACCGCAGGAATGGCGGCTGCCACCAGCACCGTCAGCCCACCCACCCAGCAGCCGAGCGCCACCATTTCGGCGGTCACGCACGCCACCAGCCATCCGCGCATCGCCCTCGACACGGACTCAGCGCCCCTCCTGTCCGACGTCGAAGACCACCCGCCCGCCCACGATCGTCTGATGCACCCGCCCCTTCACCTTCCAGCCCCCGAACGGTGAATTCCGGCTCTTGGACCGAAACCGGGAGGCATCGATCTGCCACGATTCCGCCGGATCGACAATGGCCACATCGGCGTCGGCCCCGACCGCGAGCGTCCCCTTCCGGAGCGAAAACACGCGCGCCGGCGCCTGAGTCAACTTCGCAATCGCCTGCTCCAGCGAGAGCACCCCTTCGTCGACCAAACCCATCGTGAGCGGGAATGCGGTTTCCAGGCCGATAATGCCGAACGGCGCATCCGCGAATTCCCATTGTTTTTCATGCGGTGCATGCGGCGCATGGTCGGTGGCAATCACGTCGATCGTCCCGTCGCGCAATCCGTCCTTGATCGCCTGCACGTCCTGCCAGGTCCGGAGCGGCGGATTCATTTTCGCATGCGTGTCGTAGCCTCGAACCGCCTCCTCGGTCAGCGTGAAGTGATGGGGGCAGGCCTCGGCCGTCACCCGCACCCCTCGGCTCTTGGCTTCCCGAACCAAGCGTACCGATCCGATCGTGCTGACGTGCGGGAGGTGCAATCGCGCACCCGTCAATTCCGCCAGCATGATATTGCGCGCCACCATCACTTCCTCGGCGGCGCAGGGAATCCCGGGCAGGCCCAACTCCGTCGAGACGACGCCTTCGTTCATGCAGCCCCCGTCCGCGAGGTCGCTGTCTTCGCAGTGATCCACCACCGGGCAATCAAACGCCTTCGCGTATTCAAGCGCCCGGCGCATGACCGCACTGTTCATGACCGGTTTGCCGTCATCCGAGATCGCCACGCATCCCGCCGCGCGCAGCTCACCGGTCTCGGCCAATTCCTTGCCCTCCGACCCTTTGGTAATGGCGCCGATGGGATAGACCGTCGCCAACCCCACTGCGCGGGCTTGATCGAGGATGAACTCCGTCACCGACTGGCTATCATTGACCGGCTTGGTGTTTGGCATACAGCAGACAGACGTAAACCCGCCGGCGACCGCCGACATGGCCCCGGTGCGAATGGTCTCCTTGTACTCGAACCCCGGCTCGCGAAAATGCACGTGCAAGTCGACGAACCCCGGCACGACCACCTTGCCGGTCGCATCTAAGCGGGTCACCCCGTTGCCGGGATTCCCCTTCCCCGTCGCAGCCTTCTGGCCGCCGGGAATAATCTCCGCAATTCTGCTGTCTTCGATGACCACATCCCCCCGCCCATGGAATCGGCCGGGATCGAGGATCGTGCCACCCACTATGACCAGTCGCATGACGTTCTCCCATTCTGCACGGCAACCCGGCTCACCGCGCCCGCTCCTCCCGCTCCGTCACTGTCCGCCCGAAACCAAATACAGCACGGCCATCCGCACTGCCACCCCATTGGACACCTGATCCAGAATCACGGAGGACAGACTATCTGCCACGTCGGAGGCAATTTCCACCCCGCGATTGATGGGTCCAGGGTGCATTACCAGAGCGCCAGGGGCCGCCAGTTTGAGCCGCTCCGCGTTCAACCCGTAAAGACGGGAATACTCCCGAATCGTCGGGAACAGACCGCGCGCCTGCCGCTCCAATTGGAGCCGGAGCATCATGATGACATCCGCCCCGCGTACCGCTTCATCCAGGTGATAATGGACCTGTGCCCCCAATCGCTCGATCCCCTGGGGAATCATCGTCGGGGGACCTGCGACGCGCACCTCGGCCCCCAACTTGGCCAGCGCATGGAGGTTCGACCGGGCCACACGGCTGTGCATGATGTCCCCCACAATGGCTACCTTCAGCCCGCTGAACGAGCGTTTCCGTTCCCGCAGCGTATAGAGGTCGAGCAGCGCCTGCGTCGGATGCTCATGCCACCCGTCCCCTGCGTTCACCACGGAAGACTTGACGCCCTTCGCCAAGGTCTCCGCCGCGCCGGCGGAGGGATGGCGGACGATGATGACATCCGCCTGCATGGCCTCGATGTTGCGGGCCGTATCCAGCAGGGTCTCACCCTTCACCACACTGCTCGACCCAGGGGAAAAATTGATGACGTCCGCACTCAACCGCTTGGCAGCCAATTCGAACGAGGTCCGTGTGCGGGTGCTCGGTTCGAAGAACAGGTTCACCACGGTCTTCCCGCGCAAGGCCGGCACCTTTTTGATCTCGCGGCCGCTGACTTCCTTGAAAGAGTCGGCGGTTTCGAGAATCAGCAGGATCTCCTCCGCGGAGAGCGAGGCCAGACTGACCAGATCCTTGTGTTTCAGATTCATGGGGCGCCTCCCCGTTGCGGCTTGAGAATCACGACCCGATCCTCCTCGCCCTCCTCCTCCAGAAACACCTGCACATCTTCGTCCCGCGACGTCGGAATGTTCTTGCCGATATAGTTGGCCTTGATCGGCAACTGGCGATGCCCCCGGTCGACCAGTACCGCCAATTGGATCTCCTCAGGTCTCCCCAAGTCCATCAGGCCGTCCATCGCAGCCCGAATCGTCCGACCGGTAAACAGCACATCGTCGATCAGCACGACCTTCAAGTCGGCGATATTGAAGGGAATGGACGTCCTCTTCAGCGTCGGCTGCCCCTTGCGCAACCCAAGATCGTCCCGGTAGAGGGTGATATCCAACTCCCCATTCGGAACCTGGACCTTCTCGATCTCCTGAATTCGGCGCACGATCCGCTGCGCCAAGTACACCCCGCGCGTGCGGATTCCCACGATGGCCAATCGCTCGGTCCCCTTGTTGCGCTCCAAAATTTCGTGGGCAACCCGGGTCAGCGCACGGCTGATCTCGTGCTGATCCATGACGAGCTTACTCGGCCGCCCAGCCGGCTTCTCATCGCTCATCCCGCCCACCCCCTGTGAGAGGCCCACCCGGGCCAGAGCGGACGGCCTGGCCGACCGACTCGGAAGCTCCAGGCTGTGAACACAGCGCACCGGTCCCCTGACAAGGACCAGCGCGAGCTGAAGGCATAAAAAAACCTTCTTGGCCGAATTGAGGCCGAGAAGGTTCGCTGCCGCCCGTGGCGAATGCCGCCACTCATGGTGGGGACTCCTTGCTCACCTCGCAGGATGAGCGTTAAAGGTTACTCGGAAGGTACAAGACACCCTATGGCACTGTCAAGCCTACCCCTTCAACCAGCTGTGCCACACCTTGCCAGACAATAACCTCTACGGTTTCTTTAACTCTTCCAGCATAAACTGCTTTGGCAAATAAACGGGAATGACGATACCGATGGGGTCTCCCCGCTTGATCGTCGTCGGCTTCTGGAGTTGAAGAAGGAAGTTGGCCGTGAAGGCATCGTAATCCTTCAGCCACTCGTAGGTGTTCGGCGTACGCCGGTACTCTTGAGTCTTGATTCCCTCCCAGCAGGTGAACGTCCGCTCGGGGAAGTGGTAGAAGTGATTGGGGATATCTTTCATCATCAGCCCCACCTGCTTGGGGTAGTAGAACCGCAGCCCACAGCAAAGTTTGGGATAGCCGCTGTTAAGGATGAGATCGACATAGGTCCCGGAGAAGGACTTGTAGCCCAGCAACCGTTCTTCCGGACGAATCTCCGGCGCCTGCCATTTCACCCCCTCCGCCGTCCGCCGAATCCGACAATCGACCGGCGACCGGATCAGCCACCCATAATGTCCGACCGTCCGGACGGGCCCACAATCATCCGGGATGACTTTGTAACCTTCCATGGCCACGGCCCGCTGCTGATCCAGCGGCATGCCGGTCAACAAGGGACGGTGAGGATGGAAGTCGAGTTTCAGTCGTTCCGGCGCGATCGCCGTGGTGTACTCGCGTTCCCAATAGATGACGATCTTAGGTTCCTCATCGCCGCCCGGTTCCGTTCCCATCTCGATATCGTCGGTCATCCCCTGCTCCACATGCTTTCTCCGGCCTGTTCAGACGTTCACGACCATAAACAGCGTCAGCCCTTCGCGCACGCGCGCCTTGGGCAAGAGCGTCAGGTGCATTCGAAAGGTCGGGAGCGATGCGACGGCCACGGCCTCCAGCAACCGCAGTCCTGGCCGCTGCCAGAGGGACCGCCAAGAGGCTGGCCCCACCGACCAGAGGAGCCCCCCTGGGGCCAAGGCACGATGCAGCCGATTGAGTCCCGCAGTCCATCCTTCCCGGTTGGCCCAAGTTTCCTCGTCCAGCCAATGATAAATCAACTCATAGGTCCGCTGATAGGCCGCCGCCCCGCCGGGCGAACCAGTCAAGGGCGAGGCCTTCACATCCTCGAGACAGGCCTCCCGGCGCTGGCGCGCTGCCTGCGCCCAGAGGCGCTGGATCTGCCGCTGGGCCACCGCCGGGTGAGCGTACAGGGCGCGAACCGTTCTCCGGCGGTCGACAGGGACCAGTGAGGCGATCCCCGCATCGAGGTTGTCGATCAGAATCGACCGGGCTTTGGCGATCACCGCCGCACTCGCCGGTTCTTGCTCGGCCCGATCCATCAAATAGTCGACGACGAACGGTTGACTCGCCAGCGGAGCGATCTCCCGCTCATCCTCCGGATAGAGCAGGACCGCTCCAAACGCCTCGCTCGCATCAACCGAGGGAGGCTCCCCCTCGAAGAGGCCTCGCCAGTCAGATCTAGCAACAGCCGCTTCGGGCGGGTTGCCAGCCGGGGGATGGTCTGGCGCCACGCCCCACGCCGGATTCAGGGGGAGCACCCGCTCGGATCCGCCCTCGACCAAGTGAATTCCCTCAGGACGAACCTCCAGGTACCGACCGTTGGGAGCCCACCCCTGCCGGTCTTTCGGTGTATAGGACAGGCCGCTCCGGTCGTCCCACACGGTGGCCTTGGTCACTCGATGCCCCTGGACGGTCAGGCACAATCGCGCTTCCCGATCGGTCACCCGCCGCAAGGGAGCCGCCGCAGGATGCCACGTCACTTCATGCGAACGTGGCGGATCCATGAAGAGCGTGAACGGACTGGTGCCGGAGGGGCTCCTCGACGCAAAAAACCCGCTGAACAACCCGAACGCCGCCTCCGACGGATAGGTGGGAATCCCTCGGTAGCGTAGCGGCCGATCGCCCGTGGGATGCTGATCGTCATAGAGTGCCCGGATCAGTTCGAGGACCGCCGAACCAGTGCCGGGGAACAGCGATTGGAAGAGTTCGACCACCGGCAGAAAATCGATGTTCGCCCAATGCATGGCCCCCATACAGGCCATAAACCGGGCTCCGTCAAATCCGCCGGAAGGAAGCCAGTAAAACGCATCCTTGCGGTGCTGAATGGAGGCCCGGCCGTGGGCATCGATTCGCAAGTCGTCGTCGGTATAAAAAAACTGGACTTCGCTCAACGGCACGCCAATTGCTTGCGCGGCCAACCGGCGAAGATCGTCCGACCGAAGCCCCTGCCAGCCTGGCCGGGTCGAGAGATCGACCGTGGTAGCGTTGATCAATCCATTTGGGACAATCCCCACCCAGGCGTTCCAATCGAGCCAGACCCTCGCCCGAATGAGCCGCGTCGTGCCGTCCGGCCCCGGGCCCCATTCGCACTCATGGAGCACTTGCCCGCCGGGGTCCACACAGAGCACACGCCGACCGTCCCGACCATAATAGACGCGATGACCGCTGGGGCGGACCTCCCCCCGTCCACCGGCGCGGTCGAACCCCTCACGATAGATATGATTGGAAGTAAGCAGGAGGGCGCCCGGCTGCGCAAGAGCGGCCTGAGATTGGTCGTCCGCGGACATCTACTCCCGAATCTGACCGTTGCCAAAGACAACGAATTTGGAACAGGTCAATTCGTCCAGCCCCATAGGGCCGCGGGCATGGATGCGGGACGTGCTGATGCCGATTTCAGCGCCCAATCCGAATTGGTACCCGTCGTTGAGCCGCGTGGACGCGTTCACCAGCACCGCACTCGCGTCGACTTCCTTGAGGAAGCGCATGGCTCGGCTGTAATCCTGCGTCACGATCGATTCAGTGTGGCGCGACCCATAGCGGGCGATATGCTCCAGCGCCTCTTCGAAGCTCTTGACGACTTTCACGGCCAACACCAGCGACAGAAACTCGCAACCGAAATCTTCATCCGCGGCCGGCTTGAGGTCCGGGCAGATTTGAAGCGTCTTGGCGCAGCCGCGGACCTCCACACTCGCCGCGTGGAGCTGCTCCACGAACCTCGGGAGAAACGCCCGTGCGGCCGTCTGATGGACCAGCACCGTTTCGGTCGCATTGCAGGTCGAGGGCCGTTGCACTTTCGCATTGAGGCACAGGGTGATCGCCATCTCGACGTCGGCATAGTGATCGACATACATGTGACAGACGCCCTGATCGTGCTTGATCACAGGAATAGTGGCGTGCTCGGCCACGATCTTCATCAGCGACGCTCCGCCCCGCGGAATGACCAAATCGATTGCCTGATCCTGCGTGAGCAGCACCGGCACCACCTCCCGATCGGGCCGATCGACAAAGGTGATCGTCCCAGGCGGCACACCGGCTTCCTCCGCAGCGTGCGCCAAAATCGAGGCCAGCATCCGGTTGGAATGAATCGCCTCGGAACCACCGCGCAAGATACAGACGTTGCCCGACTTGAGGCACAGCGCCGCGGAATCGACGGTGACGTTCGGCCTCGACTCATAAATCATCGCGATGACCCCGATGGGAACCCGCATGCGCCCGACTTGCATGCCGTTCGGCCGCATCCACATTTTCGGCATACTGCCCAATGGGTCCGGCAAGGCCACCACTTCCCTCACCCCTTGGGCCATCTCACGGATCCGTTCCGGCGTGAGGCGGAGCCGGTCGGCCATGGCCTGCCGGGTTGAATCGGCACCGAAGGCCTCGAGGTCCTTCTCGTTCTCTGCCAGGATCTCTTCGGTCCGCGCCTCCAGTTGGTCGGCCATCGCCGTAAGCGCTTGGTTCTTGATCGCCGTCGAAAGGGCGGCCAGCTTGCCGGCGGCCGACTTGGCCTTCGCGCATAACTCCCGCACATACTCCGGGATGGGCACCTCGGGCGGCAGGTCCGGCAAGGTGTCTTTGGTCGCTTCAATGAGGGCTTGGCTATCGTCCGCGGTGGCCATGCAACAACTCTCGTGTCCGTGTGAGTCTACCAGGGCGTGAACGGGGCAGATTACCGTGCCCGCTTGAAAAGCGTCAAGGGCAGGACTGCCCCCCGGCTGGACCGCGGCAGCTAGGGCGTGCTGGGAACACCTGGGGAAGATCCGACTTCCAGTGCAGGCGGACCTGCACCCTGAAGCGAGGAGGGACCCGGTTGTCCCTCGGGGACGGGCCTCGATCCGACCGGAGCCTGCTCCGACTGGAAGCCGGGCAGGTTCTGCCCTCCCGGCGTCGCCTGCTGGGAGGGCATGAGCGGGCCGGGAGACCCGGCCGGCACCACCGTGTTCCCTGGCTGCACTCCCATATGCATCCCCTGCGGCCAGGTGGACCCCGAAGGGTTTGGGTGCTGGAAGATCCAATCCCGGTAGGTTTTGAGATTCTCGAAATGCCGCACTGCGTTGGGAAATTCGTGCTGGCGAATGGGCTTCGCGGTACTCGGACTCCGAACGCCCATGACGCCGCCTGTGGGAGCCCGGACAAGTTCCCAGGCCCGTCGGGTCACCGGATCGCGATAGACCTTCCGTAACAGGGGCTCCGGGTATCGCGTCAGCTCCTCCAGCGAGGCGGGATACACTTCACCGGGCACAGCGCGACCCACCTTTCGTTTCGCAGAATAAGCCCCGATCGCCTGTTGGATTTCGATTCCGTAGGCCAACAGATCCGCCTCCTGCTCGCGTTGAAGCACCATTTTCCAGGGCTTGGCTGCCGCAGTCAGCGTGATGCCGATCAGTACAATGGAGAACATCAGGGCCAGATAGGTGACGCCTCGTTCTCGGAGGTCTGGCCCAGTCCCCTGGCCTGGCCGGAGACGTCTCCAGCGCAAGCGAGCAACCACGGTGGTGGGAGACCAAGCCATCGATCCAGCCGTCTCGCGGTCTTAGAATTGGGACTCGCCCGGAGGACTTTCGCTCACCGGAAACCGGAGTGGCCGGTGGGTGCCCTGTTCAACGGCAATGAGGTGCTCAGCCGTGACGGATGTGACCCGCAAGCGGTCGCCCAAACGATCGCCCGCGCGAACCATGTGCAGGTCATCACCAACTACCACCACGCCGATGTTCACATGGCCACGATGTGCCCCCCCCTCCACAAACCCCAGATAGCGGACGGCGGAGTCCCCCGAGGCGGGCGCGGAGTCCACCGTGGTGGACATATCCATGCCCGCTTCCGGACGCGGTGGCGCCGAGGCCGTCATGCCCGCCCCACTCTGTCCAGGCGTTCCAAAAATGTTCCTCGGCGACGGGTACGGTTGCGCGCGCTGACTGCGCTCGAGCTCGAAGAGTTTCACATTGACCTGCAAGCCAGGTGTGCGCGACTCCCCTCGCCCCCCAGACGCCGCGGCCACCCGCCCGCTGACGTTTTCCAGGGGCACTCGAAGCGGCTCGGACGACACTCCGAAGACCAGGACGGAGGTGAGTACCCAGAGGCACAAGACCCCCACCATCAGCCGGAAGCGTTGACGCGTCGTCATAGGGTTCGACTCATGGAGTGGTTAGGGCGTGGCGGCAGACTTTACCGGCGCCCGCAAGTACGTGACGATGCGCAACCTCATCGTCATGCCCGACGCAGACCGCCCCGCACGATCGACGTCGAGGTGTTCGATCAACACCAACTCCTCTGCCGTTTCCAAGCTATGAATGAACCGCCGGAGATCTTCGTAGAGGCCGGTGGCATCTCCTTCGAGCACGGCCCGGTACACGTCGGACACCTCGGTCTTTTCCACCTGATACGTGAGCCCCGGGAGACGCACGCGATGCGACTTGGCCTGCTCGGTCAACCCCAGGGCCAGCGGAGCGAAGTCCCGTTGGGCGGGCAACATGGCCAGCACACGTAACATGTCCTGTCGAGCCTGGCGCGCCTCCGCGTGACGGCTGAGTTGTACCCGGACGTCCCCGCGTTGCTGTTGAAGGAGGCCGCGTACCTCCCGGTAGTGGTCAAGGACCAGCAAGTGCAACCCAGCCCACGCGAGACCGAGAAGGCCGACCAGCCCAGCCCACGGCACAACCGTGGCATAGGGCTGATAAAAGAGACGGGTCCAGGGATCTCGTTCAGATCTTGGCAGCATGATGCCGGTACACCAACGTCAATTGAAATTCCACGAGCCCGTCGTCGCGATCACGGTGCTGCTTCAGCGCCGGCTCGCGAAATTCTTGCCGCTCCTCCAGGGTCGCCACAAAGGCCGTCACCGCCTCGAACGTCACCGCGGTGCCGCTCAACTGCACAACGGCTCCGACCGGATCGAGCTTCACTGAGGCAATGCCGATCCCCTCAGGGACGGCCGATTCCAGTTCCCCCAAAAATCGCGTCCAGGAAAAGGCTCGCTTTTCCACGAGCCGGTTGACGAACCCCACTTCGGAAGCCAGGCGGGCATTGGCCGACTCGGAGACATTGAACCCTTCCCGAGTCGCACTCTCGACTACGCGGGTATCCTGCTCCCGAAGCCGAGCCACCGACCCTTCGAGTTGCCCGACCTCCGCCACAAGTCCCCACAGCTCGAGGGCATCCCACACGATGGCGGCGCTCAGGGCGGCCGCCAGCCCCATGCCGAGCCATCGAAGCGGAGCGGCTGATGGCGCCAGGTAGGGGCTCAGATTGAGCCGGAATCGGCGAGGCGGAGCCAGGACATCCTCCGCGCGCCGACGCCACTCCTCATAGAGCGGACGGACGTTCAACATAGTCCCGCCACCGCCGGCATGGCACTGAGTGGAACCTGTTGCATTCGCTTCGTCCACCCCAACTGCCGGAACAGATCCCAATCCAATCGCTCCACCGGCATCCGCGTCTCCTCTTCAAGTGCACGGAGCATCTCCGGCTCGTCGGACGGAACCGCCAACACCAACCGCGGCTCCCGGGCCGCCTGGCCCGTGTCCTGCCAGACGCGCAACGATGTCCCCACTTCCCGTGCGACCGCTTCGGCGCCATTGCCTCCGGACAGCCCTTCCGCCTCCCCCGCTCCCAACAGTTTGGTCCGCGTGAAGACCAGGCGTCCCTGTTGAAAGGCCAGGGCGGAAAACGTGCGATCCAGCAGGCTCACCCACAGCACGTCGGGCTCGAGCGCTCCTGTCGGCGGATTGGGCTGGCTATCCAGCCAAAGGTTGCAGAGTTGCAACCCGGCCGTGGTGATCTGAACCGGGACCAAATGACACGCGGCGCACAACGCCTCATATTGCTCCAAGACCGCCTCGTGGATGGCCGCCGCCAGGATCGTGTTCCGCTTCGCCTGCTCCTCCCGCCCCCCACTCGGCCACGCTTGGTACACCACCTTCGCCCCAGTGAGCGGGAACAAATGGTCCTGCCCAAATCGCCATCGCACCAGGGCCTCGCGCTCCTCGCCACGGCGGGGCAGACGGTCCAACTCAAATACGGCGGTTCGCAGACACACGTCAGGCAGCAACAGCACGATCGGAAGCGGGATGGACACCGAGGACCGCGTGCCGAACAGCCGGGCCCGCTGGGACGGGCCTACGAGCGCCCGGACCTGCTCCTGAATCTCGGCGACGCGCACCAAGTTGGGTTCGATCGGGGACACTCGAATCGCCCCCGGCTCAACCCGGCGCAACGTGCAGCGGTCATGCCGTTTGCCCGTCCACCCGCGACCCATCTGGGCCCAGACCAATTCTTCGGTCCCGATTTTCAAACAGTGTTTCGGCTGGCTGCCCCACCACATACTCGCCTCACGTCCGTTCGGCAAACGTCACACGATTGATTTCACGCAACGTCGTCTCCCCGCGGAGCACCTTGATTAAGGCCGACTGGCGGAGGGTGGTCATCCCGTCCGTCATGGCACGGTACCGAATCTCCGCAATCGGGCGCCGCGTCAAAATCATCTCCTTGATCTCATCGGTCAGAATGAGCAACTCGGTCAAACATTTCCGGCCCCGATAGCCGGTGCCCTGGCACTCCCGGCAGCCGGTGCCCTGGAACAACACGGCGTCGCGATAGCGCTCGAAGTCGAGACCGGACTCTTCCGCCAAGGCCTGATCCAACTTCACGGGCACGCGGCACGCAGGGCACAGGGTCCGCACGAGCCGCTGGGCCAGCACGCAGTTCAATGCCGAGAGGAAATTGTAGGTGTCGATTCCCATGCTCGCGAACCGACCGAGCACGTCGAAGACATGGTTGGCATGGACCGTGGTGAACACGAGATGCCCCGTCAGCGCCGATTGAATGGCGATCTGAGCGGTTTCGGCATCACGAATCTCGCCGACCATGATCTTGTCGGGGTCGTGGCGCAGGATAGACCGCAACCCTCGGGCGAAGGTCAGCCCCTTTTTCTCGTTGACGGGGATCTGCACGACGCCGGGCAGCTGATACTCCACCGGATCCTCGATGGTGATCAGCTTGTCCTCCTGCGAATGCATCTCGGCAATCGCGGCATACAAGGTAGTCGTCTTCCCGCTTCCGGTCGGTCCGGTCACCAAGACCATGCCGTGCGGCGCCACGATGGAACGCCGGAATCGCTTCAAATCCTCTGGATTGAACCCAAGCCGGTCCAGCTTCAGGTCCGCGAGTCCCGCCGTCACCGAATCACGATCCAGCACGCGGATGACGACTGACTCGCCGAAGACGCTAGGCAGGATCGAGACTCGGAAGTCCACCGTCCGCCGTTCGATCCGCATGCGGAACCGGCCGTCCTGGGGCACCCGGCGCTCGGCAATGTCGAGGTCCGACATGACTTTGAGACGTGAGACCAACGGCGCATGCACTTTGACGTCGAGCGGGTCCATGGCCGGAAGCAAAATGCCGTCGACCCGGTACTTCACGACCGAGGTCCGATCGTTCGCTTCGATATGAATGTCGCTGGCCCTTCGCTGGAGGGACGTTCGGAGGATGGTATCCACCAACTTGATCGCAGGGCTCTGGTCGTCCGCCGACTGATCAACCGGGACGATCTCCTCCCCCCGCTCATCCTCCTTGACCAACAGAGAACGATATTCCGCTTCAAGCTCCTTGAGCGCGTGGTTGGCGCCCTCACTGCGTCCCAGCGCCGCCAAAATGGCCGCCCGCGGGCTCACCACCAAACGGAGCGAGCGATTCAACAACAGCTCCAATTCGTCCAGGACCAGGGTGTTGGACGGGTCCGCCACCGCGATGGACAGCACGCCGTCACGCTCCTCCAACGGCACGAACGGATAGCGCTGCATCAGCTTCACGGGAATCGTTTGATAAAACTTTGGATCGACGGCAAAGCCCGCCAACGCGTCGAAGTCGCATCCATACTGTTCGCTCAGGGCCCGGGCCAGCTGCTCGTCGGTAATCAATCCCGACGCCACCAACGCCGCCCCCGTCTCGCCGGGCCGATCGCGCACGGTCTCCATGACGCCCTGGAGCGCCGCCTCGTTGACCGCCTGCTGGCGGACCAGGATCTCTCCCAACGATTGCCGTGTCGTGCGACTGCTCATGGGCCTCTGCCTACCGTTTCACGATCATTGAACGCTGCCGGCCAGTTGGAAGACCGGTAGATACATCACGATGACGATGCTCCCGACCAAGACACCCATGACCAGCAGGAGCATCGGCTCGATCCAGGTGGTCAGTTGCGTCAACTGCAGGTCGAGCTCGGACTCGAAGAACTCGGCCACATCTTTCATCATGGTTTCCAACGAGCCAGTCTCTTCGCCGACGGCCAGCATCTCCACGGCCAATGGAGGCATGACGACCGGGTTGCGCAGGGCCACCGCCAAACTGCTCCCTTCGCGCACCTGTTCCAGGGTTCGGCGAAACCCCTGGGCCATGAATCGATTGGACACCGCGGCCCGCGACACGTTAAGCGCCTCGACCAGCGGCGTGCCGCCTCCCATGACCGTGCCGAGGGTGCGCACCAACTGTACCGTGCAGTGGCGCATGACGATGCCGCCGACCAGCGGGGCCTTCAACAGCCAGCGATCGACCGCCAAACGACCGTCTTCCGTTCGATACCACATCCGTGCCGCCACCCCGGCGGCCACCGCCAGGACACCCACCGGGATGAACCAGGCTTCCAGGTGCCCGATCACCGACAACAGCCATTGTGTGGCCGCGGGCAAGTGCCGGGACTGTTCCGCATAGACGGACACGAACGTAGGCATGACGTACACCAGGAGGAACCCGACCACCGACAAGCCCACCACGATCAGGAACAGCGGATAGGTCAGAGCCTTCCACACTTTTTGCCGCAGGCCGATCATCATCTTGAGGTAGACGATGTAGCGCTGCAGCACCTCCGGCAGATTGCCGGCCTGTTCTCCAGCCCGGATGGTTGCAACATACAACTCCGGAAAGTAGCGGGGGTGCTTCGCCAGCGCCTCAGAGGCCGCCGCCCCGCCACGAATGTCCTGTTGTACGGCCCGCAGGGCATCCTGAAATCCCTGGACATGGGTACGTTCGATCAGCAGATCCCACACCTTGAGTACCGGCAGCCCCGCCCGGATGAGCGCCACCAGCTCCTGATTGAATACCAGAAACTGTTGCGGGGTCAGACGCCCCCATCCGCCCATCGACCACGACGAACGGTTCGACCACACCCCCTGCTGCCGCAAGCGATAGACCAGAAACCCACGCCCCTCCAGTTGCACCCGAGCGGCGCGCTCACTTTCCGCTTCGAGTTCCCCGGAATAGGTCCGGCCATCAGCACGGCCGACCCTATAAACGTACAGCGCCATCGTAGAGCCTTGCCCTAACCGAGCGGGGTCGATTTACCATCCTCTGCGGCCTCATTCTACGGACGGCCTCCCTGACGAGCGGGGGGGACCAGCAAGGCCTGCCCGACAACGATCCGATCGGTATCCAACCCGTTGGCCGCGCGAAGGGCCGCGAGCGTGACCCCATAACGACGGGCCAATCCATACAAGGTATCCCCGGCCTTGACCGCCACACGCTGCAGGAGCGCCCCCATAGACATCCCGTCTTCGGTGGCCTGCGCGACTTTGGGAACAGCGAGACTCGCCAGCCCGGACGCCGGCGACGACGAGTCACCGACGTCCTTCATGCTGGTCGGTGGAATGGACGATCCCACTGCCGGGTCCTGATCGCCGGGCGCCGGGATCACGGGCTCGGGCGCCAGCGGCGGCTCTGGAACCGAGGTCGCGGGATCGATGGCGATTCCTGGCGGAATGGAACTGGGCACCGGCACGGCTTTGGGAGCGGGCTTCGCCTTGGCAGACGGTCGTGCCCGGCTCTCGGGTTGAGGAGGGTCACGATCGGACCGGCGCTGTAGCAGCTCGTCCCGTTGCAGATCGATAATGTGGCGAGCCTCTGTCAAGCGACGTTCCACCTCGCGCAACCGCCCTTCCAATTGGGCACGCGCCACCACCACCGCACTCAGCTCCTGCCGCCGTCCGTCCAACTCCGCGCGCAAGTCCGCCATCGTGCGCTCACTTTCACGCAACGCCCCCTGGAGACTGCTCACCATGAGTTGAAGATCCATGGCCTGAGGATCGGCCATCGGCTCCAATTCGGTGCACCCAGCCACCAGAAGGAATGCCCCTCCGATGAGCCATCTCAAGGATGGGTTGATGTCCCGCCGTCGACCGAGGAAAGAACTGGACACGAGGTATGTGGTACTCACGAGCATCTCTCCTGCATTCCGCTCACCACCGGTTATAGGGCACCCCATTCGTCCCAACGAGATCGGACCCCGAAAACACGTCGAAGATTCCCCCTTCGGTCGGCTCCAAGGTTTCCTGCCACGTGGCCTCTGACCTCGTGAACGGGTCCGTCGGAATCGCCCGGAGATACCCCGCCTTCACAAGATCGGACAAGGAGGACGGGTATTTGCCCTGGTCAGCCCGATGCTGGTCCAAGACGTCGCGCAAGGTGAACAGATCCTGGCGAAGCGTTGCTTCTCGTGCCTTGATCACCGTCGATTGATAGGACGGCACCGCGAGCGTCGCCAAGATCCCGAGGATCGACACGACGGTCATCAGCTCGATGAGGGTAAATCCGCTTTGTCCTGACCGTCTGCTACCAGGCACGATACTTGGTTCCATCCATTGCCGTGTCCTCGCTCGTCGTGGACACGTCATACACGTCCGTTCCGCACCAAGACTCCGCCGTGGGCGGATCCTGGTAGCACCGCAGCCGCCATTTGGCCTGCCCTGTCAGAGGATCCACCGGAATCGCGCGCAGGTATCGGCGTGTGTTGATCCGTCGAGCGACCGCTTCCTGACCGGTCAACTGCACGCCCAGCAGCACGTCCAATGACTTCGGGTATCCGTGGGGGCCGGCCACCTCCTTGCAGCTGAGTCGGTTCTTGAGGCACACGGTGCCCAACAGGGTATCCCCCTCGCGATTCCACTCTGCCTTGAACGCATCGAGCGCGGCCCGGATGACCCGGAGATGCTGTCGCAACTCGATTTCTTTGGCGCGAGTCGCCGAAATTCGATGCATCGGATACGCCACCGAGGCCAGCACCATCATGATGGCCAGCGTGACCAACAACTCCACCAATGTGAACCCATCCTGTTTCATCGCACTCGGACCACCGCCACGCTGCGGACCGGCATTCCTTCACGACCGGATTCGGCCTGGGCCAAACCCTCCGCCTGGACTTCGGACACGCCCGGCGCCTTGGCCACAAACGTGGCGACAAACACGTCGCCACGATCCCACCGCCCCTGACCGGCCTGCCGAACTTCAAACGTCACGGCGCCCGTTTCCTTGTTCCCCGATTGGGCCGCGGCCAACTGCCCGCCCTGTCCCTTGAGCGCCACTCCTTCGGTCAGGTTGCGTAATTCAAGGATGGCGGGGTCGAAATGGATCGTCACGGAACCGGACACCCCCCCCCGAGCCTGAACCGCCGTCAGCGCAAGGCGCAGTTCCTGCCCGACCTTGGAGGTGAGATCGTTCGGTTGAAACGCGATCCGCATCGGACCCAACCCGGACGAATCCACTCCGGCCTGGGCCGCAGGACTCAGCCCGACCTGAGCTCCCGACTCAGACACCGGCATACGGGGGTACGACTCGCCCGCAGCCCCTGGCACCAAGGACGCCTTGCGGACAGGGAGGGAGAAGAGCGGCTTCGTCGCGTATTGACCATCCGTGCCGGACCAGAACACCTGCGTCTCGGGACGCGGGACGTGCCGATTCTGCAAGAGATGCGGTGTAATCGTCAGCACAACTTCTGTCGTGACGCGCTCGGTCTGGAAGGAACTGAACCAATCCCCGATGACGGGAATGTCGCCGATCCAGGGCATCGTCACACGCACCTTACGGTCTTCCTCTTGAATCAGACCTGCCAGCACGATTGTTTCCCCGTCTTTCATACTAAGCGTGGTCTCGGCACTGCGATTGCCGAACCGGAACTGCTCGATGGGAGGCGAGGCCTGCAGGAGCACCTTGTCACCGATCCGGATGACTTCGATCTTCATTTTGAGCAGCAGGTCGTTGGTCAAACGGATCGAGGGTTCCACGGTCAACTTCACGCCGGTGTCACGAAACTCCACTGACGTCACGGTCGAGGTCGTCGGCACCGCTCCGGTGGCGGCCTGCCCCGGCAGCACGTTGGTGGTGGACAACAAGATCGGCTGTTTGTCTCCGATGTTGACCTCGCCCTTGCGGTTGTTCACCACCCGTAACTTCGGTGAGGCCAACGTCTTGGCGTCCGTCACGGACTTGAAGAAATCCAGCACCATGTTAGTCGGCAATTTGAACAGAAAACTATCCTTCCCCAGGTCGGTCAATTGCCGGTAGGTGAACTGCTGTGCCAGATCACCGGCCAGCGTCCCCGTGAACCCAGGAGGCACCACCCCGACCCCGGCCTGCTTGGGGTACGTCAACCCGTACTTTTCCGCCTTGGTGCGATTGACCTCCAGCACTTCGACGTCGAACACCACCTCCGGCTCTTCCCGGTCATTCGCCAAGATGATGCGTTCCGCCAGCTGAACCTTTTCGGGGCTGTCGCGAATCACGATCGTATTGATCTGCTCGTTCGCATGCACGCGTTTGGTGTCGAGCATGTTCTTGAGCAACGCCAGCATGTCTTTGGCTTTGGTATGCGAGAGATAGAACGTGCGGATCATCAGATCCTGATACTGCTCCTGCTTCTGTTTGGTGTTCGGGCTGACCAGCAGCATGTGCGGACCGACTTGCTTCGAAAAGAGGCTGTTGCTGTTCAGAACCAGTTCCAGCGCCTCATCGAACGGCGTGTCCTCGATCGCCACCGAGACCGGGTCATTTCGCACATCCTTGTCGAACATCACATTGAACCCGTTGATCCGCGCCACGCTCTCCAGCACTTCTTTGAGGCCGGCGTTCTTGAATTTCAGCGTCACCGGCTGCCCCATCGGATTGCTCCGGCGCGCGGCTGCCTGCTCCTCGCTCAGCCGCGTGATCCCTTCTCCGACCGAGGGGGCGGTGGGATCCAATTCGGCCGCGCGGGTATACGCGTCCATGGCTTCATCGACGCGTCCCAACTGAGCAAGTCGGTCTGCCTCTCGCACGACATCGCCCGCTTCTTTGACGCGCAACGCTTCGGCCAGCGCTTGCTGCCTCGCCGGGTTGGATGGCTCGATCGAGAGTGCCCGCTTCAACGCCTCCAAAGCCGGCTCCACCTGCCGCTCCTTCAGGAGCGCACGACCGCGCTCTTCGTACCACGCACTGGTTCGCGCGCGCGCCAATTCGTATTTCTTGACCAGCGCGGGATTGAACGGGTCTTCTTTGAGGGCCCGCTGATAGGCCACCATGGCCTCTTCCCACCGGCCTTCCGCCACCTGTTGATCGCCCCGCCGCAATTCCGTCGACATCACCGAGCTGCACCCTGCCAGCACGATCAGGCCGGTCCAGACCCACCGACGCCCGATTGACGGCCAATGCCCATGCACACGATTCACGTGACACCTCTCACGAAGGGGTGACAATCGAACGGAATGAGCCCACTTGAGAAAAGTGTAACAAAACGAAACTGAACCGCAAGGAATGGTGGCTTTGATGCGCGCGCAGAGAAGGATGGCGCCGTAACGAAGCGAACGGGCCGTCCGCTACGAAGTAGACGACCGCAGGACACATAAGAAGCCGGGAGACTTAGCCGCGGGGCATGAACCTTTCTGCAACATGCTCCGGGACGCCCTCCCACGGAAGCGTGGATGCAGGCGCGGGTGTGACTGTTGCGACCGCCTCTGCGAGACTTGGCCAGTGAGAAAGAAAAACGCTACAAGCGCCAGTACGACACGTCCGCGGGGATCTGGGATCGGGTCAAACAGGCCTTTACATCGATCAGAACACCCTTCCCTTTCTTGCGGAGGGGACTGAGCAGTTTTTTGATGCCCATCTCCAGATAGGCCCGATGAGAGACCGCGAGCACGATGGCATCCACATCCTTCACGCCTGCCCACTCCTCTAAATGGATGCCATATTCCACATGCGCTTCCTCTGGCTCAGCCATGGGATCGTGGACCAACACCTGCACCCCGTAGTCCTTCAGCTCCCGAATGATATCGGGCACACGACTATTGCGCAGATCCGGGACATTTTCCTTGAAGGTCAGGCCGAGCACCGCTACCCGAAGGTCGCGTATCGGCCGCTCACGCCGAGCGAGCAGCTTGATCGTCTTCTCGGCGATAAACTTGCCCATCCCATTGTTGATCCGCCTCCCGGCCAAGATGACCTGGGGATGGTACCCCACCGATTCGGCCTTGCTCGTCAGATAGTAGGGATCGACGCCGATACAGTGGCCGCCGACCAGTCCCGGCGTGAACTTGAGAAAGTTCCATTTCGTGCCGGCGGCATCGAGCACATCCTTTGTATCGATGCTCAACCGGTCGAATATAAGAGCCAGCTCGTTCATCAAGGCGATATTCAGGTCGCGCTGCGTATTCTCGATGACCTTGGCCGCCTCGGCGACACGAATACTCGACGCGCGATGGATCCCCGCCTTTACGACCAATCCATACGTATTGGCCACAATTTCAAGCGTGTGTGGATCCTGGGCGGAGACCACCTTGACGATCGTTTCCAGGGTATGAGCCTTATCCCCCGGATTGATCCGTTCGGGAGAATACCCCAACTTGAAATCCCGCCCACACTTTAAGCCTGAAGCCCGCTCCAGAATGGGCTGACAGATCTCCTCCGTCAGTCCGGGGTAGACAGTGGACTCGTAGACCACGATCGCCCCTTTGGCCATATTCGCACCGATCGTTTCGGAGGCCCTGCAGAGAGCGGTCACATCCGGTTGCAGCGCGTCGTTGATCGGGGTCGGTACGGCGACCACAATGAAATCTGCCGCTTTAAGGTCGGCAGGCTCGGAAGAATACACGATGGACGACGCTTTCAATTCTGCCGTGGACACTTCGTTGGTACGGTCGATACCGTGGCGTAACTCGTCAATTTTCGCTGTATTGACGTCGAACCCCAACACCGGCACGTGCTTGGCAAAGGCAATTGCAATGGGAAGGCCCACATATCCCAATCCAACAACCGCCACGTGCTTTGCCACAGGCTTACGACTCATTGCTCGCTCCTTCGCCACAGCATTGCTCGAACGCGTAGTGCGCTTGACCGGTTTAGCCACAGAGTACAACTCCTTCGAGGTGGAGAAATCCTTCGCAGCCCCAACGTACCGCAGAGCGCCCCCAAACGGAAACGAAAAATATCGACCTGCATCGCCTCGTAGACGGCAAGGCAGCGACATCTTTCGGGATGTCCTGCTCGGTACGTCGTCCCCACGGGGCGAAGCTCACCACGACACGCTCGCTCGCATCTGCTCGCAACCAGACGCCTTGCCCCCTAGCGACCGTATCCGCCCCCCCATAGGGGACGGAAGCATGGTCACCCGGACAAGTGCAGTTTCCTGCTAGATCCATTTGGCCGTGGCAGCTGCGTCTGTGAACATACAGTCTGTACACCTGCTGTACGGGACCAATCTCACCTTTCTCATTAGAGAGGCAGGAGTTCTGAGCGTGATTTTCTACTAACTAACTGAAATTACAGACTTCTTATCGCCTCTCCACTTCGAGGACGAAAACCGGAGAAACACTCCTATTTTGGGCACCCCTCTTGCTTTGACCCTACCAGTGTCGCGTATCAAGGGACAGCCAAAAGGCGGGTGTCCCGAGCTTCTAACCTGGAGCCACAAAGGGGTCAACGAAAAAAGGCACGAAACCCGTATCTCACAGGGAACAACGTACAGGCACGTGACAAAGGCAAACTACCTGAAAAGGTAGGACGCAAAGCCAAGAAACCTCAGCGGGACTCGTTCCACATCCTGACGGTTCGTCTGGCTGCCACGGAGACTCTGACGGGCACATGGGGCCCCCCCGCCGCTGCGCATGAGACGGAGCGGCCCGTACAGTCGTGGTAGCTGGCCAGAGCAAGCAGTAAGGAGGGCCAGAACCATGCATCAGCCGTACCGGTATTCACCGAATCACCTCTATGGACGCCTTCAGATCTCTCCCGTCAGAGGATTGTGGGCAGGATTGGCACTCGTGTCGCTCACTCCTCTTTTGCCCGTGGCCGTCCATGCCCAACAGGCGGGAAACAGCACCGAATTGACCCAGGCATCCGAACAAGCCGCAGCCCATACGCTGATTCGAAGACCATCCAAACAGACGGCGGACACCGTGACGACGCCGCCCGTGAACGAGATGCCAGTCGCAAACAAGATCCGTCCCATGACAACGACCGGTGCCCGAGGGGCCACAACCTCGCTCCCCGGTTCTGTGGCCGACAGAAAACCGTCGTCATCGAAAATCAATGCAGCCCGCAAATCCGCTCCCCCAGCGGTCGCGGAGCTAACCCCCCTGCCTGCAGGGAGTCCAACTCGGACGGCGCCTTCAGCATCGCGTGCCATTGTCGGTTCGGCTAAGAGCACACCGGCTTCGAGCCCTGGCGTCGCGCCGTCTTCCACAGCCACACCCAAGCCCTCGACCTTGATGGGGAATGCCAACAACAGCCCGGTAACAAGCAGTGCCCCCTCGATTCAAGGCCGTGGATTTTCACGACTCAGCGCCCAATTCCCGACCGTCCAACAGGTCGTAGAACAAATTCAAGTAACATCACAAGCGGCGCCGCCAACGACAGCGACACCGCCGAGTGCACCCCCGTCGCCCACGGTCGGCGCGCCTCCGACCGTGACCGCGCCGAGCTTGGCAGCTAGCCCGGCCAGCCTGGCCTTTACCCTCGTCAGTGGCACCGCGGCCAGTGCGCCGCAAACCATCGCCGTCTCCAACGCCGGCGGCGGCACCCTGACCTGGGCCGCCTCCAACAATCAACCCTGGTTGCACCATAGCTTTACGCCCACCAGCGTATCCGTCACCGCCGATGCCACGGGGCTGGCCGCCGGCACCTATACCGGCGCCGTGACCCTCTGGTCCGACTCGGCTACCAACGCGCCCAAGACCATCCCGGTCACCCTCACGGTAACGGCTGCCCCCGCGGCGGCCCCCAAGATCAGCGTGACCCCCGGCACCCTCGCCTTCTCCGCGACCCAAGGCGGGAGCAACCCGGCAACGCAGTCACTCGCGCTGTCCACCAGTGGCACCGGCACCGTGAGCTGGTCCGTCAGCGACAATGCCGCCTGGTTGACCACCACCCAATCCGGCAATACGGTCGCCGCCAGCGTCAACGTGAGCGGCCTGACGGCAGGCACCCATACCGCGACCATCACGGTGGCGGCCAGCGGTGCCGCCAATACCCCGCAGACGATCCCGGTCTCCCTAACAATCGCCGCGGCACTAGTTGCCTCCCCGACCATTAGCCTGGCGCCAGCTGGCTTCTCATTCAGCGCTCAGGCCGGAAGCACCACTCCCTTCACCCAAGCGTTGTCCATCACCAACACAGGGGGAGGAAGCTTCAGCTGGACAATCGTCGACGACTCCAGTTGGGTGACCAAGTCTGTGGGATCCGGAACCGGAAACGGCACGGTGTCGATCTACGTCGATCCGAGCGGGTTGCCTACAGGTACCCACACATCCATGATCACCGTCTCAGTCAGCGGCGCGGCCAATACGCCCCAGGTTGTTCCCGTCACGTTGACTCTAACGGCACCACCAGTGGCACCAACTATCGGCTTCACACCGGGCGGTCTGGCCTTCAACGCCACAACATCGGGCGGCAATCCGGCCAACCAAAACATTGCGATCAACAATACAGGCACGGGCACGCTGAGCTGGAGCGTCACCGACAACGCCGGATGGTTGACGACCACACAGTCGGGCAATACCATCGTCGCCAGCGTCAACAAGAGCGGGCTTGCGGCCGGCACTTACAGTGCGCTCATCACTGTGAGCGCATCTGGGGCCACCAACACGCCTCAGACCATTCCTGTCAGCCTCACGCTGACATCCGGAACGGTCAATACGACCACGACCCTGACGTGGAACGGCAATCACGAATCCGATCTGGCTGGGTATAAGATCTACCGAGCGACCGCATCAGGGGCATATGGAGCCCCGATTGCAGTCATTACCGGAAATACGACAAGTTATACGGTCACCGGACTCACCGCAGGGACGACCTATTTCTTTGTGGTGACCGCCTATGATACGGCAGGCAATGAATCCTCCCGGTCCAATGAGGTGACAAAGAGCATCTATTAGGATCGGATGCATCGGAAGGCAAGTGGCGATATGATCCCGAACAATGCAATCATGATGAACTGCTTTCCCTCGCACATCTCTCAGAGATCTGCCAGGGCTAGCGCCAAAGGAGGTCGTATGGTTCGTTCAGCTATCAGCATGCTCGCCCTCGGTGCCACGTTGATGTCGGCCCCCGCCTGGGCCGCCACATACTGGGAGGACCAGTTCAATAACTGGTCGAATTGGGATCACGCGCCATCAAATCCGACCATTAGCACTTGCCCTACGGGCTTCGGATCGGGGACGTGCTATCGCGGGAATGTTCCAAACGGCGATTTCGTCGACCGGACTTACCCAGCATCCTCCGAGGTCTGGATTCGGCTTAACCTGCGCGTTGACTCATTTACGCCGGATCCGATCGTCTCAAAAATCTTCTATATTGCGGAGCAGACCAATCGCTACCCCAACTTCGTTCTCGAATATCTCTTTGGTGACCGGCGACTCGCATTCGCAGGCCAGGTTGTCGCCGAGGATTGTGGAACGGGCGGCTATGACACCTGTAACTACTACCCCAATACAGCCAATGTTACGACGAACAATGGGCAAACCTATTGTGTCGAAATTCATGTCAAATACAATGATCCCGGCGTGGCCAATGGGATCCTGGAAATGTGGGTCGACGGCACCCAAACTCACAGCTACACGGGTCGCACATTCCGGGGACCGAGCACCAGTAACCCCGGTAACAATTCATCCCAGGCCGTGATGACCATGATCCGGGAATACGTTCAAGATGGAACGGGAACGATTTGGCAGGACAATCTCGCAGTAGGCAACACCAGATTCGGCTGTTCGGGTAGCGTGCCGAAGAGCGACACCACCCCACCCGCAACGCCAACAGGTCTGAGCGCCAGCTAGGGCAGGTGTGGCCAACAGCCACCAATCCAGGGAGCCAGGCTATGGTTCAGCCGTGACGCCATAGACCTGGCCCCCACAGACTTCAGCGATATCGGAGAGCAAGCGTGGTTCCCCGCCCAAAGCCATGGCATATGCCCGTCCCCGCTTGGCCACGTTTTCACGAATTGACGCGTTCTCCCACAACCGAACAATGGCATCCGCCATCGCGGCACTATCCCCGGGCGGGACAACGAGCGCCTCATCCGTCAGAAGTCCCCTGGTGGCCAGACCTTCCGTAATGACCACACACTTGTTCATGGCCATCGCCATGAGGTAGAGACTCAGACCCGGGGCATAGCCACTCACCGACTTGAGCGGAATAACGACAACTTTCGACTTCGCAATATAGTCCACCCAGCTTTGCTCACCTTCGTTCTTGACCGCCCGCACATTCGGCGGAACGTCCGCAAAATCAAATCCTGTCCCGGCCTCCTGCATGGTGTCCACATCTTCATAGAGCAATAACCCTGGACAGCCTGCTTGTTTCATAGCTCTCAAAAATGTGGGGATGTCCCGAAAACTCCTCCCGGCTGTAAACACGTAGTCGCCATCCGATGAAAACTCTCGCCCCTCAAGATGTTCCCAATAGTTGACTTTGAATGGGACAAAGCGGCACCGCGATGCCGGTATGCCGTAGAATTCCCGATACACGCTGGTGTCCTTGAAATGCAGCACAAAACAATCCACCCGCCGCAGAAGCCAACCCTTGACGCATGCCAGCCCACGCTGCGAAGCCGACAGGGGCATCTGAAGAATATAGTCGACACCAACGAGCCGACAAGGGTTGAACGGACAAAGCGCTTTCAGGACACAAAAGATGAGCAGCGGCCGTGTCTCGCTGCTGAATACCACGGCATCAAAATGAAAGGATTGTACGAAAAGGGAAAGATACGACCAAATCGTGTTTCGTTCACCGGCATACCGCGCCTGAATCGAGTAATGTCGGCTCTGCACGCCATCAAGGCGCCGAAGATTCGTCAAGACTCGAACAAGCCGGCGAGGCGCATGGCCAGACTCGGCACGACTCACGAGAGTCCCTTTCCTACTGAGATGTACCGATGGTGCCACAGACAAAAACTCATCAAGGTCCACAACTTCGTCTCGTGATTCTGCCCACCTTGTTCATGCTCAAGAACCAGTTGGCGCACCCGTTCTCGGTTCAGCAGCTCCAGCCCGCCGCATTGGCCATCGAGCAAGGTGGCGCGCATACACTCGCGCAGGGGCCCTCGGAGCCACGCATCGAGCGGGATGGAAAACCCCTGCTTTCGCCGAGTGAGAATCGATGGGGGCAAGAGTCCTTCCAACGCCTTCAGCAGCACGAATTTCTTGGTGATGCCCTTGAGTTTGTAACGGGAAGGAATCGTCGCCGTGAACTCCACAACCTTATGGTCTAAAAACGGTACCCGCACCTCGAGGGAATGCCACATGCTCAGTCGGTCCGTCTTCCGCAATTCGTCATCGGGCAGGTACGTGACTTGGTCCGTGGCTAGCATCCATTCGAGGGGGTCAGCCACACCCTCCATACGGCTCATGGCCAATGGGGTGCGGTACTGGCCGCCCTTCAACAAGTCGGCTTTCACATCGTGGCTCAGCAACTCCTGCTTATCCTGCTCATCGAATGCAGCCAAAAACCGTTGGTACCGTTCGGGCAACGGCAATTCAGCACCCTCCACGAACCGTTTGGCCCGGTCAATCCACGGCCCTGCAGCTCGAACCTCAGGAAGCCCACGCACGACAGGTCCAATCAGTCCCAGGCGCAGGAGCGCCGGGATTCTTCGATACTGTTCCGCACCCAGGACGCCGCGGTAGCGTTCATACCCAGCAAACAATTCATCCCCCCCTGTTCCAGACAACGCCACCGTGACGAAGCGACGCGCTGCCTCCGAGACCATATAGTTCGGAATGGCTGAGGAATCAGCAAAGGGTTCGTCGAAGGCCTCCACAATGGAGGGCAGCATGTCGGCCACTTGTTTCTGTGGATTTTCGTAGAGGTATTCGGAATGGTCGGTGCCGTACTGTGTGGCAATAGTCCGCGCAAAAGGCCGCTCGTCGACCCCCACAGCTCCCGACTCGAATCCGATCGTAAACGTCTTGACTGTTCCCTGGCCGGCCTTCGACATCAGCGCGACAATGGCGCTGGAATCGATGCCACCGCTGAGAAAAGCCCCAAGCGGGACTTCGCTGACCAAGTGCAGCCGCACGGCCTCATCCAGTACATGGAGAAGACCTTCGGCGTAGAACTCAACCGACCGATCAGGACCGGGAGCGGGCTGAAGAGACCAATACCGGGTGAACGAAACCCGCCCATCCTCCCACACAGCCACATGACCGGGCGGAATTTCTTGGATCCCCTCGTAGATCGTGCGAGGACCAGGCACATACTTGAATGTGAGGTAATCGGAAAGCGCCCGAAGATCGATCCTCCGCTGAAATCGTTCCACCGACAGGATGCACTTTAGCTCACTCCCAAAATACAGATCAGCCCCTTCCTGCCAATAGTAGTAGGGTTTGATACCGAGGCGATCACGGCCCAGCAGCAATCGCTTTCGCCGGTCGTCCCAGATGGCAAACGCAAACATCCCACGAAGATGCGTGGCAAAGTGATCTCCATACTCTTCGTACAAATGCACCAGGCATTCGGTGTCCGACGATGTAGTCAACCGGTGTCCTCGTTTGAGCAGATCCTCGCGGAGCTCCCGGTAGTTATAGATTTCACCGTTGAAGACAACCCAGATGGTCCCGTCTTCATTGTGCATTGGCTGCTTGCCGGTCCGCACATCGATAATTGCGAGCCGACGCATGCCCATCCCGATGCGGTCGCCAAAGTAGAACCCATCGTCATCGGGACCGCGCCGGCGGATCACCGCGCACATTCGCCGCACCGACGCCTCGTTGACGTGGCCCGCTTCAGCACCCACCATACCGGCAATTCCACACATCCGAGTACCTACGGCTGCGATTCTCTGGCCGAGACATTCGACCGAGACATGCGTCCCCAATGCCTTCGTCCATATCCCAACATCCCAAGCACTTCAATGGCCAAGCGCCAGGGCAAGAACACGGGAATCAACAGCAGCCCGGCCAGCGCTCGTCCCGGCGCATCCGTCGATAGGACTCCCAGGAGAAAATACCCGGCAATGGCACATACCAGGCCTGCCGCCCAATAGACGGTGAAACCCCATGTAGAGTGGGCGAGATTCACTAGACTAATGCCCAGCCCCAGCAGTGAAAACGACGCCTGGCTGGAATAATTAGGCGCCAATAGAGTCACAGCCGCATCGATCAAGGAAAGGCGACGACGACGGAAACCTTCGACGATCAAGATCCACGCCTTGTTGCCCATGACCGCATATCGACCGCTGGCCCAGCGCAGCCGTTGCCGGGAAGCCTGTTGTAGATTTTGGGATTCCCTGGCGAGGGTTTTGGCCTGGGGGTTGAAATAAATGTCCTCACCCGCCAACAGCAAATCAACGGAAAACTCCCAGTCCTCACCAACGGAGAAGGCGCTCCAGCCGTGCCGGCTCAACACCGATGCGCTAAGACACATCCCGGTGCCCGTCAACATACCTTGGAGCCCTAAGACATTCTTCCCGGCATAGTACCGCGCATTCCGCAAAACCCCCGTCACCGCGATGATCCTGGTAAACGGACTGGCCCAGGGGTTCGAGATGTAATTGTATCCTTGTTGCACCGCATGACCCTGCTGAAGCGCGCTGTCAAAAGCCTGGAGCAGATCCCTATCAGCAAGCGTATCGGCATCGATGATGACCACGGCCTCGTACGCAATGCCGGCGCGTTTCGATTCTTCCAGCCCCCAGGCAAGTGTGGCCCCCTTCCCGGCCACCCCTTCATTCCGCTCTAGACACCGTGCACGATGGCGTCGCACCATCGCGGCGGTCCCATCGGTGCATCGATCGGCCACCACCACGATTTCATAGCAATCGCCCGGATAGTTCAATGCTTCGAGGCTGCGAAGCGTGCCCTCAATGCCCCCCTCTTCATTGTGGGCTGGAATCAGGACCAAGAACCTTGTGGGCCTGGCAGAACGAACAAGAGGCGCGGGACGGAAGGCGTAGGAGACCAGCGCCAGAATCCACTCGTACACCACGAGAACAGTAAGTGGGAAGAGCAGGAGAACCGTCAGCCACCCGGCAATGGCATTCATACCAAATGGCCCGACACGTGACCAGTATGACGTTCTTGCGTACCACTCATGGTCGAAGCGACCGCCGCAACCTTCGACGTATCATACGGCAACACGCTAAAGACCTTGGCGACATTGATGGCCGGCTTCCCAGGACGCAACACCTTCTGCGCTACGGTTGCAACCCACGATAACGGGACCAAAATCGCCCGAGGCAACCAGACGACAGTCAAGTCGGGGTTGTTCCGGCGAAGACGAGCTAACAAGTCCCGCTTGGTCGGCAGCACAGGATCCAGCAAATTCAGCGGGCTCGGAACCTGCTCCCAATGTTCGACCGCCCAGGCTAGGAAACGCCCGGCAAACCCGACATCGACCACTCCCAGACGATCGCCCGCCGATCCCACGGCCACAAAGATATTTCCCAGCCGTTTCCCGAGCCGCCCGGGCGGGTCAAATTCCTGATAGTCCACCAGCGCACCTGGACGAATCACCTTGACCGAAACCCCTAGCTCCCGTCCAAGCTGGACAGCAAGGCGTTCGGACTCCAACTTACCCCACACATACGGCCCGGACCCCTTGCTGTCCGGCTCCAACGGATGACCGTCTCCGATGGGCTGTCCATTCGACTGGGCCAAGACCGCCAAGCTGCTCACATGGACGAACTGCTTTACGCCGGCGGCAGCAGCGCCCCGGATCATCTGTTCTGTGGCATCCAAGGAATTGCGCTGGTGTTCAGGCCATCCCCCGGCGGTTTCCGCAGCCGCATGGATCACACAGTCGATGCCCTTGAACAGTGGGCTCTGTGCCCCGTCGGCCACATCGGCCACGACATACTCGACCCCGGGCAAACGCTCCCAGGGAGAGGGATCGCGCCGAGCGACGACTCGGACGGGTCTCCCCTGCGAGAGCAGCGCCCGAACTGCAGCTTTCCCCAAAAACCCTGTGCCGCCGGTCAGGAGCACACCTCGGCGCTCCACCACCCCTGATCGAGCCTCGGTGAGGGCCTTCTCTTCCTCCTGTTTCAGAGCCACTGCGACACGCTCGCAAATCCGCACCGTATCCACGAGACTTTCCGGCGACAGCGGCGGCGGCGTCCCGTGGCGGATGGCGTCGTAAAATTCCGCAAACAGCTCAGCCAAGCCAGGGTAGCTCCGTTGGCGCTTCAGGAAACGGCGGGCCATGGACACCGTCGTCCCGCTGAGCAGTTGCCAGGCTTCACGGTACGGGGCCAAGAGTTTGTCGACCCCGGAAGATCCTGGCCCAATCGATCGTTGGATCGTGCTTCGGACGTAGTCCGCGCAAAGGGAGCCGTTCCGTCCGACCACCCGCAGGTAGCTTTCGACAGGACGCCCCTCAAGCGTCACGATCAACGCACCCGTCACGCCACCTCGCCGCACCAAGGCATGCACCGTCCCCTCTCGGCTCACTTCCAAGGCCGTGAGCTCAGTCCGGCCTCCGCCGGCCTGCTCCAAGGCACGGAGCATCAGGTACACCGGATGCGGAAGGATATCCAACAATTGATGGTCGGCTCGCAACACGCGACGCCCTCCCGGGGCATGGCGTACGGTCCGGAAGGAGAAGTAGCTCTCAATATGGGCCACCCGCCCAATCGCAGGGAGATATTCGGCCAGCCATCGCGTCGGCGGCTCAAACAACAGCTGGTGCCCCGCACAGACAAGCAACTTGCGTGCACTCGCCTCATGGACGATACGCTGTGCGTCCTCGGCTCGTTCCGTGAACGGCTTTTCGACATAGACATGGCATCCAGCCTGTAACGCCTGCATGGCAAGGGAGACATGGGAGGCTGGTGGGGTAATGACATGAACCACATCAGGATGTTCCGCAGCCAGCAAGGCCTCCGGCGTCTGATAAACCCGGACGGATGGAACAATCTCACGCATGGCCGCTTGTGCGGCATCCGAAGGATCAGCAACGGAAAGTAGCTGGGCGCTGGGACAGCGGAGAATGGCTCGAGCATGGTGTTGCGCGTGCCGGCCTGCCCCGAAGAGGGCGATTCGGAGAGAGGAGGCCCCACTTGGGTATGGTGACATCCCGCGATTTCGTTCGGCTTCCGTCATGTCTCGTCTCTTCCCATAGCTGTGGACTGCCCCTCGTCCACCACACTATGCCCTTTTCTGGGAACCGTTCGCTTCAGCGAGCTCACGATACAGTGAGAGGGTCCGCTCTGCCATCGATTCGGCTGAAAAATGTGCTTGCACGCGACGCCGAGCGGCATGACCCAACGCCTGTGCCAAGTTTGGATTCTCCAGTACCCGACGGCACTTTTCCGCGAGGTCCATCGAATCGGATGGCCTTACCAGGAGTCCAGAAAGCCCATCTTCAACGACCTCAGGAATCCCTCCCACGCGGCTGGCCACTACTGGCCGTTCGTTTGCCATACCTTCGAGCAAGGCCATGGGAATTCCCTCGCTGAGAGATGGCATAACAAGGAGATCCAAGGCGGCCATCAGTTCATGAGTATCGTCTCGATGACCTAAAAGTGCAACGTTTTCCAGCATTCCCATCTCCTTAACCTGCTCTACTAACACGCCACGGAGTGGCCCCTCTCCGATAAGAACCAAGCGAACGTCAAAGCAATCTTGGCGAAGCATTTGAAACGCTCGAAGCAAATACTCCAACCCTTTCACGGGCGTAAGCCTTCCCACCGCTCCAATGAGCCGACATCCAGGAGTCACCCCCAGTTTCCGTCGTACATGTTGTCGCACCGATTCAGACACGAGGGGCTCTACAGCAATACCATTTTGAATGCACTGAAGTGTCTGGTCGTCAAAAGATTGGCGGAGGGCTGATTGCACCTGACCGGAAACGGCGATGACACGATGTACAAACAGACGGTGGACCCATCCCTCTAGCGCTTCATACACATCCATTTTGAGAGCGCGAGCCCCCGCAAAGGGTTCGCGCAACCCATGTATCGTCCGAACGACATGGGGTACCCCACATGCCCACGCAGTGGGGGCAGCTAGTACCGTATCCTTATATTTGTGGGTGTGCAGAATAGAGACCGTACGTGCACGAAAGTACTGCCTCAATGCCCATGCAAGATGTGCTGAAGTCCAGGTAGCTTCGGGAAACACTGACACATCTATGCCCGTTCGCCGTAACTCATGGGCAAGACGTCCCTCATTAAATAAGACCGCGGAAACATTGAGCCCCTCTATCTGGCGAAATTGCCCCATCAAGGTGAATAGCTGGACTTCGGCGCCCGCCCAGAGATCACCCGTCGCAACATGGCAGATATGCATCCGCAGTCCCCTATTCACCCACCGTCTCGCTCATATCAGTCCAACTCCCCTCGAAGCCTCACATTCAGCATCAACAGACCCCACTTTTATGGCCAGATTGGCCCCCGCCCTCCTTCGGCAGGCACTTGACAAACACTCCCCCCGCGCTACTAGGATGCCTCCGGCCCAGAAGGGGGGATTAAGGGGGTCGTCTCATGTCGCTCGCATCATGGCTCCGCACGACCATAAGATCTGTCTTGAGTCCTGAACAGGCACAAACGCTACGCCGGTATCAGGCACTACATTTCCGTGGTCTGCAGCATCTTGTGTACAGAGGACTATGTGGTTCCAATCTCCGCGCCCTGGCGCAAATTTACAATTCAGACAAATGGGGTCGTCACTGGTACGCACAGCACTACGAAACCCATTTTCGACCGCTCCGACGACACAAACTCACTCTTTTGGAGATTGGCATCGGAGGCTATGATCGCCCCGAGGACGGAGGCGGATCACTCCGGATGTGGCGAACCTACTTCCCTCAAGCGCAGATTGTCGGGATCGATATCTATGACAAACGCCCCCACGAGGAGCGCCGTATTCGGACATTCCGAGGCTCGCAGGTTGATGCAGAATTCCTCGATAAGGTGATGAAGGAAATTGGCCCGGTAGACATTATTATTGACGACGGGAGCCACATCAACGAGCATATTCTGCAAACATTCGACCTCTTGTTTCCCCGCCTTGCGCCTCATGGCCTGTATGTGATTGAAGACCTTCAGACAGCCTATTGGAAGACCTACGGCGGAACGTCTGGCAATGAGGCTCATACCCCGACGAGTCTGACACTTCTAAAAAACCTCGTTGACGGGCTTCACTTCGCCGAATATGAGCTGCCACATTATTCTCCCTCTTATACTGACACCCACGTGGTCGGACTGCACTTCTACCACAATATCGCCTTTATTCAGAAAGGCCTAAACGACGAGGAAGGTGGCACCGCAGACTTGGGTCGACGTATGGTGTTTGCATCGACTTCGTCGGAATCCGTCGTTTCCTAGCTACGGCCAAACCGGGGACGACTCGGTGTGGTAGTGCCATTTCGCACCTAGAATTGGAAATAGATGAATGCCGGGGCCTCCAGGGTCACTCCGGAAAGGAGCACCAGCAGCAGGGCATAGGCTCCAGCCTGTACCGGGACAGGAAGACGAAGGAATTGAGTTTCGAGCATGTACCAGCGGTCCTTCGGTATCAGATGCAATCCGACTGCCGTTCCCAAGACCAGGTAAAACACTCCGTGCAGCTGTGTCCCCACTCCGTTTCCAGCCAGCCCCTTGAGATAGGCTAGGAAGTGCGGCAAATCTTGGATTCGGAATAGGAGCCAGCCAAATACGACCAGATGAAAACAGACCACCTGCCGGCGCAATGCCGACCACCACGCACCATTCGCCGCCGTGGATGGCTTCCCTCGTCCGAACGTCAAGAGCACGCCGTGGTACGCTCCCCAGGCGATGAAATGAAGCGCGGCTCCGTGCCATAGTCCTCCTAGCAGCATTGTGGCGAGCAAATTGCCCCGCACACGCCACGGAGCGACGCGGTTCCCACCCAGACTGATATACAGGTAATCCCGCAGCCACGTGGAGAGTGAAATATGCCAGCGCGACCAGAATTCCCGTACAGACTGGGCGACATACGGGCGATTGAAGTTCTGAGGCAGTTCAAATCCCATAATTCTGGCCAACCCAATTGCAATATCACTATACCCAGAGAAATCATTATAGATCTGAAACGTATACCCATAAAGTGCGATCAACAGATCCCAGGAAGAAAACGCCGATGGATTTGCAAAGACTTTGTCGACGGCCAAGACGCCTAACAGATCGGCCAACACCACTTTCTTGAAGAGCCCACGAAACACCAAAGCCGATCCCTCCCACACGCGCTCTTGGGTGACCGGCGGGGTGCGGCGCAATTGGGGAAGGAAGTCCCTGGCCCGCACGATCGGGCCAGCCACCAATTGAGGGAAAAACGCTACGAACACGGCAAACTTCAGGAAGTCCTTTTCCAGCACAGGCTCGCCCCGGTACAGATCGATCGTATAACTCATGGTTTGGAACGTATAAAATGAAATCCCGACGGGCAAAAGCAATTCATGCCGGAGGAACGACAGATCAACCCCAAACATGGTAACGGCCGGGACTGCCAAATCGACAAAAAAATTGTAGTACTTGAATACCCCGAGGAGCCCCAGATTGGAGCAGAGGCTGATGATCAAGATGCGCTTCTTGGCCCACGGCCTCGCTTCCTGGACGAGCAGCCGGCCGACCGTATAGTCGACCACCGTCGACAACAGCAACAGTCCGGCATACTTCCAATTCCACGACATGTAGAACACATAGCTGGCGACCAATAGCACCACTTCCCGCCACCGCTCGCGATGGAAGGCCACCGTGTAAGCCAGCATGACCAGCGGAAAGAAAAAGAGGAATTCCGCCGAGTTGAAACTCATGGGGCTTCCCCCTCACGCCGCGCTGCGCGCCATGCGGGCGAGGCATCCAGGCGCATGAGCGCTTCCTTCATGGTTTCGGCCACCACCCGATGACCCGCCGGTGCAAAGTGCACAAAATCTCGAAAATATTCCGGACGTCCGGACACACGCCCCGCCACGTCAATGAGCCGCACTCCTTCCTGGGAGGCAACGCGTTCCGTTACCCGGTTGAATCGTTCTACGGAAGTGACCCATCCTTCCACTGATAGGACACTACTGTATTTGAACAGCCCCAGTGCGATCTCCTCCGGGAACTCCGCCAACTGTTGTCTGGTGTGGCTGGTGGCAAAGGTCGTGAGAACCGGCACGGCGCCAAGGCGACGGACTTCCTCGAGAAAGGCGCGGAGGAGGGCCTCAAAGGCCCGGTCTCCCTCCTCGCCCAGGGAATTGGCTAACACGCGCTGCGCGCCGATTCGTGCGGTCACCTGCCCCTTGAGGTTCGCGTACACCGTCGTCTCTTCGACCAATCGATCCGCCCAACCGAACGGTCTGGCCGTCATGGACGATTGCGTAACCGTACTCGGAACGTTGCCGCCCTTTCCCGCACCGATCCGCCGAGCAATTGCCTGAAGAGGCTGGGAGAGTTGGTACAGAATCACGTAATCCGGCTGCCACTGCTCTCCCCATCGTTGAAGCTCGGCGATGTTGCCGGGAATATCGTATCCGGCTCGCGAGGCATTCAAGACGACGGCATTGATGCCCACCTCCTGCAATCCTTCGGCAAGTAGCGAGGGGAAAATCTGCTCGGGGGGAAGATACGCGTCTTCCGCGTGCGAGGCAGACGCCAGCCAATAGCGGCGATGTTCCGCCTGGCGATCTGGAGGGATGACTCGACTTCGAAAGGGAAAGGTTGGAGTGGGGCCATATGTCACTGTTCTTTCGGCCGCGGCAACCGCCCCTGCGACCGGAGCCATAGTGCCGAATATCAGCGTGTCCCACCCCCGCAGATGGGCCCGCACCTCAAGTGCGGCCTCGCCCAACATGAGCCACACGGCTATCCACAGAAAGATAGACAGATGCCTGACTGTCACGGGGACCACTCCACTCACGCCACAAAGGAGGGGCGCGGCTTCTCCGAGATGAGGCAGGCAGATACACTTTCGCGTGTTCTTTTCACAGCACCGCCTTTCCCGACTGAGCTCTCGAAACTCTGGACCAAGCAGGAAACGCAACGGAGTGCTTCCGGCGCAAATTGCCGGTCTTCCCATCAGACTGGGAGGAGGACTCCACAGCCATATTCGCCAACGCCACGATGAACCCGGTCATCACCCACACACTGGGATAATACAGTGTCGTGATAAAGACACTACTCACGAGATATCCGATCAAGGACGCCTCACACGCCGAAGCCAGCAAGAACGGATCCGTCACGGGCGGCGGAACTCTCATACCTCCCGTGGCGACCTTGTCACTAGACGCCTTTTCACAGCGCTTCACGAATGCCACATCACGGAAGTTTTGCACCATCATCAGGCCGAAGATTGCCACACCGACTAATCCCAATTCAGGCAACAGCGTAAAATACAACGAATGGGCCGCACGTCCCGCGATGGACTTGTCATTAAATGTTCGGTCGCCTTGGTATTCGGCAAAGGTCCAAGCAAAATTACTTTGCCCGATACCAAGAATTGGATTGCCCACAAACATTTCCCACCCAATTCCCCAGGTATAGAGCCGCTCACCCCCGGTCCCTATTTCCATTGTTTCGTCACTTGTCGTGGACCGGACTTCATCCCAATACTTATCGGGCGCGAAAAGAATCATAAAGGCGACGACGATCCCGACCACAACAAGAGCGGCCCCTTTTTTTGAAGACCGCAGCCAGGCATAGAATCCCACCGCAGCCAACCCGATGAATCCACCCCGGGAGAGCGTTGTCATGGCCGTCAAAATAAACAGGCAGAGAATCGCCAGATAGACCACCTTCTGCACACCAGACGTCTTCCGGAAGACGAGAAAGAAGGCAAACGGCACGGCCATATTAATGGCCATACAGAAATCGTTTTCATCTCCCAGCCATCCGCCGATGCCGACCCCTCCATGCAGGATCCCCTGAATGGCCAATACTACGTGCACACCAAGCCACATATTGACCAGAATCTTAAACCGCTCCAGAGTGTTGACATAGGTAATGACTCCCAAATAGAGACAGAGGTAGAACATCATGTCTTTGAGAGTCATTAATGCCCAAAAATTGTTGGTCGCAATGGGCACATGCAACGCCATGAGGGCCAGCAACGGTGCCCAGAGACGCGTCTGGATGTTGGCCAAAGACAACTTCCCGGATGTAAGCACGTTCAGCAGGATCAGTCCGTCCAGCACAGAGGGGATAGGGATCCCTCCCAGGCCGGGAATAGCGTCCTGCGGTCGTCCAAACTCAAACAACAGGGCAGCCAGCACAAGGTAAAACCCCCCCTTGCCGTCTTCCTGCTTGAGAGCGGGCATGATGCGCGGACCCTGAACTCCCCATTCCCGAACCGCCGTTGCCATGTCCCGAGCTACCTCACCCTTCCCATTCCTACATTGGTGTTTGATTCACGCCAACACGAAAGCCTCTCCTTACGAAACTGCTTGGTAGAGAGCCTCATATTGCCCGGTCATCCGTTCCAATCCAAACTCTGATCGCGCACGGGCCGACCCTGCCGCCCCGAACCGTTCCAGGCGAGAGCGATCACTCAAAGCCTCACAGAGGGCAGCTGCCAGCGCGTCTACATCCTGGGCTGGCACAAGCCACCCCGTTCTTCCCGGCTGAATCACCTCGGCATTGCCGCCCACCTTAGTGGCCACTACGGCCTTTTCTGCAAGCATCGCTTCCAGGAGCGCAATTGACAGCCCCTCGGACAGTGACGGCAACACAAACACATCCATCAGGGCCAGCAGTTTCGGTACGTCCGGCCTCAGTCCCAAGAACCGGACATGACTTTCAAGACCGAGTTGGGTTACCCGCTCCTTGAGCACGGCCTCCTGGTCCCCTCGCCCCACGAGAATCAGTTGCGCCGCTGGGTGCTGCGCCAGCACCAAAGGCATGGCCTCGATCAAATAGCGATGTCCCTTGACCGGATAGAGACTGCCGACCGATCCAATGACAGGAGCCCCGACCATGAGCCCAACTTCCGCCCGGCAAACCTCGATCTCAGACTGATGGGGAACCGGAGGCAGCGCAATCCCATTATGAATGATCCGAATCCGGGTTTCAGCAATCCCCGTCTTTTCGACAACAAAGCGCTTCAGATCATCGGACACGGCGACAAACGTGGCTGATCGACTGATCCACCGGTAAGCCCACCGTCGCCGAGCCTTCTCCCAGAAATAGTTCTTCCCATGGATGGTCGCCACCAAGGGGATCCCTGCCAGTTTCGCCACCACCCATCCATGCACGATGGCATCGAATTCGTGAGCCTGAATCACATCCACTCGTTCGCGCTTCACAACACGAAGGCATTCCACCATCCACTTCCAATGCAGAAACCCCTGATCCGGCAACACCAGGGTAAAGACACACCGCCTTTCACACTGATCTTTCAGCCATCCCGAGCGGAACAAGCCTACCAATGAACGAAACCGAGATTGATCCAGGGAGGCTGCCAGCGCGCACACGACTCGCTCGGCCCCACCCGGTCCACTGCTACTGGACAGATGCAGAATCGTCTTCACAGAGTCATTCGATGGAGGTGACCGCGGTGGAGGCTCCCTCCTCTAGCGAAGCCGGTGACGCCACTGGTTGTGCACTCTGAAGCTCTACGAGGTGGTGAAAGACACGGTCGCAGGAATCCCGAATTCGTTCGAAGCAGACTGTGAAGTCCTCCACGGTACCGCTATAGGGATCATCAATGTCCCACGACCCCTGGCGGCAGAACTGCCCAAGAACGAAGACCTTCGTACGCGCCTCGGGATAGAGCTTGATTACCCGGTCCTTTTGGGCGACTTCCATGACCATCACGAGATCGGCCTGCTGAACCAAATCCTGGTACAACGGCGTGGTGCGATGGGCATCCAAAGAGATCCCGTGCGAGAGCGCGACCTCCTTCGCCAACTGGTGAGCTGGCTTTCCCGGCGTGGTCTCAATCCCCGCTGACCGTACGACAATGGCAGCACCTGCGGTTCTCACCTTGTGCGTGAAATACACATCGGCCAGTGGGCTCCGGCAGATATTCCCCTTGCACAAAAACAACACGCTCTTGACGGAAACCGGCAAGGTGCGCGAAGCGACTATCCGTTCGTAGGCCCGCCGAAACACCTTCAGCCTCGGCAGCAGGTGTCCAGCAACCGCCCGTAGCGCCTCCAGATAGAGGCGCATTGGGCCTTGGCCTGCGGTCCGCTCCGAATCACTCATGCCGCCACCCCCAGCAGAGACTTGACGTACGTCCACCATTCATAGCGGGCCGGCGCTAGATCATCGCGCCGTTCGACTTCGCAAAAATGGTCCAGCTCACCAAAACGCATAAACTCCCTCAGACATTGCCATCGAGACGGATATCCGGACGGGAGTCGCAAAGCCCGATCAGTTTTCAGGACTCGAACCAACAAGTGATCCAAATCTCCCAATACCCACCGTGACCTGACCCCAACACGGTATGGAGGAAGTGGTGTAGATACTGGATCCCCGACGGCCAATCGATAGAGCTGAACCGGGAAGTTGGCCCCCGCATCGACGGCCAACTGCAGCGACCCCCAGAACCGGCCATTGATCTCCATCAGATAGGGAATGCCGGACACTGCATCAACTTTGAACTCTACCATTCCGACCCCATGCCAGCCAACATTCTGCAACAATCGTACGGCATAGTCCGTCATGGGCTGTGGAAGCGCCATGCTCTCACGCAACACACTCACGCCCCCGGACGGCGGCTTTTCACGCACCCGCCTGTGCGCAAACAGAAGGAGCGGCTCTCCCCGATCGAACAGGGCAAAGATCCCCTGCCCGGCACCAGCCACACGCCGTTGAATGAGCGACGGGAAACACAGGTATCGCCGGCTTCGGTAGCACGCTTCAAGTTCTTCCCGATTCGCGACATGCTGGACCTCCGTCCTGACCCACTCCCCGTCAACTTGGACACGGGACTTGCCTGGCTTTACGACGAGGGGGTACGGGCCAAGGCGATCAATCACTGGATTCAGATTCCCGTCTGGAATGAACCACGTCTCCGGGATCGGAACTCCAAGCTGTTGGGCCTTCTTCATCAGTTCGTATTTGTCGGATACGGCCTCATAGACCGCCGGTGACGGCGCAGGAATGATCGTTCGCTCATCGAAGCGACGTCGTTCGGCTCCGACCAGAGTCATAGACAGATCGGAGATGGGCAAAAGCACGCGTGCCCGATATCGCTCCACTGCGGCCAACAGACTCTCCACAAACCCCGACGGATCCTTGGACGGTACGGGATATCGCCACCTGCCATGACAGTAACGAGAGACCCCGGCCAGGCTCGTGTCATGGTCGGCTCCCACAATGACATCAATTCCCTCACGGCCCAGGGCACGGGTCACTGCGAGGGTCGCCCGCTCATTGCCGTCTGTTACCAGCACTGTCATTGCCAATCGAGCCCTCTGACTCACCGCCGAGCAGTCGCCTATCGAAGACCTGCCAGCGCCATGGCGAATAACGATGGAGTGGCACTGATGTCCTGATGGAGCGAAATCCGCTTCAACCCAAAGAGATCGGACGGCTGGGATGTCTCAAGCCCGGGCCGGCATGAAACTGCCGCTTCATACCCTGCCTCGCGGACCATCCCTTGCGCCACGACCGAATAGTTCCCATTGGGATAACAGAAGACTGGCGCGACCGCCGCTCCGTTCGTTCGCAGTTGCTCCAGGGACAGAACCGCTTCAGCACGACACTCCTCGTTCGTCAAACGATCAAGAAGACGATGAGAACAGGAATGACTGCCGAACGAGATACCCTGGCGGGACATTTCCCGGACTTCTTCCCAATCGACCACCGTACGACCCGTGGGCATATCGATTGAAAATCGGCTCGCTAAACTGGCCAGCAGGTCTTCCAAGTACCCCGCTTCCAACTGCTTACAGGCATCGATGACATCATCGGCCGCGGCCGCCGAAATCGTGGATGGGAAGGGCCTGGTGGCGCGCTCTGGCCACCCAGCTTGTAAGCCTACCCGGAGCGCCGCATGGACTGCCTCCCGGTCCTGGCGCTGATTTCCCCAGGCTTCGGCCGACTTGAGCAGGAGCCCGAGCCGTTCCGGCCAAAACCACCTGGCAGTCCCGATAAAATCCGTCGGGAGAAAGATGGTGGCAGGTAACCCGTGGCCCCTGAGCACCGGAAACGCCTCCCGGTAATTATCCAGCCATCCATCATCAAACGTGATGACGCAGTAGGGCACGCCTGCATCCCAATCGCCCTCGCTCCACCGCCGGAGGAGTTCGGCAAAAGAAATGACACAGGACTCTCGGCGGAGGTAGTCCATCTGCATGCGGAATGCTTCCACACCAACGTACATGCCAGGCTGGACAAATTGCGATCGGAGATCGTCAGAGCTCAGAATCCGATGGTAGGTCAAGATGGCGGCACAGCCCCGATTCCGAGCCCGTGCCGCCCCTGAGAGATGATAGGCCGTTGCGATTCCCCGCCACAGCCCCTGCTTGAGTCCTGCAAGCCCCATAGTTCGCTGAGATCAGCCCGACGGGGTGCCAGTGGGGCATCGTGGGGCGGCACCCCCGTCGCTCCCTCTTAGAAAAGCGTGTAGATGAACGGCGCCACGGCCGAACCTTGTGTAAACACGATCAAGCTACCCAACAACACCAAGACCAGGATGATCGGGAGCAGCCAAAACTTCTTCCGCTCCTTCATGAATGCCCAGAGTTCCGCGAGAAATTCGCCCATTGCCGCCTCCTTACCCTGCCGCTAAAACATGTTGTTCATGTGAGACGGCTCTCGACGCTGCCGCATCACCCGATAGGTCTCCATACCAGGGACCAGCGCCCTTCGCATCGGATCGCGTCCCATGAGCTTCATCACGAGCCCCATCGGCACCACCACCCCATAATACAGAATGCCGAGGATGATGCGGGTATTGATCCACCCGAGGATGTGACCAATGAACATCCATCCCTTATAGGGCTGCGCCAAGGTTGACGGCGCCACCATTCCCAGCCCCCCGGCGACCCCGCCAACCACCATCGCCCACAACCGAACCGCCTCCCCACGAAACAGTGCCGGCCACACCCCATATACCAGTAGGACGCCCCCCATGAGCAGCCCAAAATCCCGCAACGTCTTCGTGGACAATTCCTCCAAAGCGCCGACGCTGCTCGTCGTACTGACGGTTTCTGTGACCGGTTGATTGGCCATAACGATTCATCTCCGTTCCTTGCTCGCACCCTGTTCCTTATCGTTTTGAGGGATCCCAGTACAGAATTCGATCCCCTCGAAAATACCGCATCCAGGCATCAAGAATCGAGACATTCGCCATCACAAAGTAGGATGGCAACCGCAGCACCGCCACTTTGGGCAACCGGTGCGTCAAGAGATACCCCACGGCCACCCCATAGAACACCCCTTGGGCGGCCAGGAGCCCTCGATAGAGGGGAAGCTCCCACGCAAGAACCAGGTTCGTCGCCAGGACGAGCATGAGCGCGAAGGGAACCAACCACCGGCAGAGCTTGTGGCTGAAGAGTTGCCAGGCAAAGAGATGATATTTCCAAGGGTTTAGCAGTGCTAGGCTTCGCATGAACACCGAAATCCCCCTTACCACCGTTCGCACCTTTCGATCATACTCTTTGCGTTCATCTGCTAGGTTCTTATAGTACCCGACGCTCTCCGGGTCCGATACCCCTCGTAAGCCGGCCCTGATGCTGTTCAGAAGTGTATTGAAGTCGCTTTGAAGGTCCGGGGCCCACTGTGTGCAGACGGACCTGCGGGCAGCGAAAAACGACCCACTGAGTCCGACCAAGCTGTTCACCTTGGTCTCCAGCCGGCGCAACAGCATTTCGTAGGCGACATACGCCCCCTCCCCGCTAATCCGTCCATCGGCATCCACAAAGCGATCGACACTGCTCACGCAGCCAACCGTCTGATCGGCAAAATTCATGACAATCGTCCGGATGGCCTCTGCTGACAGACTGGTCGCCACATCCGAAAATACAAGGATCTCGCCCGTAGCCGATTCGACGGCAAATTTTTGTGCGGCCTCCTTCCCACCCTTGGCCGGCAGTCTGGCCAACCGCACCCCGTGCTCGTGGTGTGCCCGCACAATGTCGTCCGTTCGGTCTGTGGAACAGTCGGATGCCACGATGATTTCGAGTCGGTTCCGCGGATAATCTTGAGCGAACGAATTCTTGAGCTTCTCAGGTAACCGTTTCTCTTCGTTATAAGCCGTAATAATGAAAGACACCGTCGGAACGATCGGCGCCTTCGTCACCACACGATGCCGAAATATGCTGAGGATGCGGAGCGCAACCGGATACCCCGCATACGCATACACAACGAACGCCATGGCGCCCCAGAACAGTACCTGCATCCCGAGCGTGAGGCCGTCAGGCATGTTTCCTCTTCATCGACACATTCACCTTCCCGATCTGGTCTGGGTGGCGTTCATGGACAACAGCAGAATCTTCAGGGACAGTGGTCCGCCGAGACGACGCATCGTCCGCGGCCGCCTGTTGAATCACTCGGCAGATCGCTCGACGGTGTCGCGCCGTCACATACCGATGGGTGGGGAGCGTGACCAGACGCGCCACCAGCTCCTTGGCTCCCTCTTCTCCCTCTCGCGCAACATGACCATCTAACTCAGGGATTTGAGCGATGGTGCCCGGATACGCCTGACTGAGGCCCAACCCCTGGCGTACCGACTCGCGAAGCACCGCCTGCTTCACCGCCAGATTCCGTACCAAGATCGGCAAGCGCAGGTACACTGCGTCCGGGTTCACAACCGGTTGCACGTCTGTCACTTCCGCTTTCAATTCCTGAATGAAGGCCTCGGCGCGCTCCCGTCGCCCGGCATTGTCCGTCTCCAGCCGGTCCCGCCACCCGGCGAGAGTCGCCGCCCGCGCATCCTCCATTCGTTGCATGGGAAAATCACGGTAAAACTTGGTTTCTCCCAGCCCGAGGAATGGGAGGCCCGCTGGGAACCAATACAACTGCGGCCGCGTCAGTAGGGTAGTCGCGGCCGATTCTGCCCACGTCCGGGCCACCGCTAGCCGGGATTCCTTCGGGAGGGCTGCACAGGTGTCCTGCATGGCAGTGCCGAGCCGGTCATCGCGAGTCACGACCACGCCCCCTCCGCCGCAGGAGAGGTTTTTCCCGCGTCCGAGGCTGAAGAGGCCCAGATCGCCGATCGTCCCCACCAACCGTCCGTTAGAGCGGGCGCCCATGGCCTGAGCCGCATCCTCCACGACGAAGATACCGAGCGGACGGCAGAGACTGATCACAGCATCCACGTCAGCCGGTAACCCAAAGAGATGGGTCGTCAAGACACAGAGCGTTTGATCATCCAAGAGCCGCTGTAAGGAATCGCGCTTAAAATCCAAGGTGATCGGGTTGACGTCGCAAGGCACTACCTCCAACCGAGCCTTTCGAATCGCCGACGGCACCGAGAAACACGTATAGGCAGGGACGATTACCTTCCGACGAGGCGACCCCTGACTGAGTGTTTCCAAGATCAGGGCCAGCGCCGCCTTACCTGAGGACAGCAGGCACACATGACTCGCTCCAAGCCACTGACCGATTTCGCGGCTGACTCGGCTCGCAGTGCCCCCGCCTCCCAACAAACCGCAGAGCCCAGCCACAAGCGCGGGGAACGGGATCGGCGCGGCTGTCGGCGGCAACGTCGACTGGATCTTCATGGCAGATGCTTGACGATCTGTGGCCCAAGAAGGTTGGCAACCCCCAGCGGGAGTCTGCGCCATGCAGCGATCGCCAATTGATATTTGGGATTGTTTGGATTCAATTCAGGAAGGGGACCGCCGTCTTTCAGCCAGTAATACCAATACAACGGCACAGGCTGTGCGCCCCACTGAGCTTTGAATCGATAGGTCCCGCTATCCGGACTGGATCGCCCAAAATCGAATGCGCGACACCCTTGGCGACAGGCATATTCCAACACCGTGCTGTAGAGCAGCATGTTGGGCGACCATCGATCGAACCGACGATCGGCCGACGCCCAAGGGATCTCCATGGTCCCGCGAAACTGATAGACGAATCCTGCCGCCACCGGCTGCTGATTCCACCGCACGACCGCGAGCGCCGTGTCCTTCGGCAAGGATTCGAGGATGCACTGAAAGAACCCTGGGCTGTAGACAGGCGTGCCCAAATCCCGCATGTTTCGCGAAAACACCACATAGAAGTCATCGAAGAGGTCGATCCCGCCCACGGACGCCGTCATGCCTTCCTTCTGAGGCCGCTTGATCTGGCTCCGCAGCTTGGAGGGAAACTGTTTCATCAGAATCTCGAAATCCTGGGGCAGCTCCAATCTCATGGAGACCTTGTGGGTCTTGCACGGCCAGTCAAGTGGAAGTGACGCCTGTTGCCGCAACTCCACATGCCGTACCTGTCTTCGACAGGCTTCCTGCACGGCTGCATCGAGAAGGGCTGCCTGGGCCTCCTGACTATTCGCCACCAATCCGCCGTAATTGACAAAGGGCATGGACACCAGGAACCGCCCAAACAGACGGCTGGCGAAGGCGACCATCGGCAGTATCCCGCGCACGTCACCCTGCGAATCCTGCGCCATCAAGTAGACGGTATCATGGCCGAAGGCTCGTTCGACAATGTCACGCCAAGCGGTCAGATGGTAACCGCTGCAGACGGGCGAATCGAGAACATAGCGATCCCATTGCGCGATCGAGCCCGGATCCCTCCCCAGTGGTTGAATCTGCACTGCCCCGACGGTCATCGCGTGGCACTCCCCCTATCCATGCCTGCCGACTCCCACACACGCCTGGTCCAAGACCTGAGCCAATGAGGCGGTTAACTGCCGATAGTCGAACCGCTCGATATGTTGCGAATCCGGAGTCGCCAGCCTTTGCGGGTCTTTCACCAAATCGAGGAGGACCTGCCTGATGCGCGATGGGTCGTTCGGACAGGCCAGCCCCAAACGAAACCGGTGCACCAAATTGGCAGTAGCCCCTTCGCCGCCGATTAGGAGCATGGGCCGGCGCGTCGCCACATACTCATAGATCTTTCCTGGAATTTGCAGCGGCGAATCAGGTTGGATGACCAACAAGGCGTCGGCCACTGCCATCTGACGCAGGCAATCCTGATAGGGAACCGGTGGTTCACGCTTGAGCACACCGACCTTTTCGAGCTGTTGCGCCACCTGCTCGCACGCAGCATCCTCAACCTCCCAAGCTCCGACGAATCGAAACCGCAACTGGGCTGGGCCGAACTGCCCCTCCTCGTACAACTGCCCGACCGCCTCCAGCAAACGCCGCGGCGTTCGTTTCCCATACACGGTCCCGAAATGACACACTTCGATTCCCTTCGCAGGGCTTGACCGGTCAGACGGCATCCCTCCGCTTTGATCACGTGCCGGAAAGGAATCAGGATCGTAGCCGTTGGTGATGGTCACCACCTTGTGGGCTTGGGCAGGATCGCGGCGGCTCAACTGCTCACGCAGCTCTTCCGTATTCGCGATGATACCGGCGGCTTGTCGGGAAATGACTTGCTCGAGACGGCGCGACTTCTCGTTCAGCCAGTCTGACTGGAAGGCGACGTAGGGATTGTTCGTCCAAGGGTCTCGATAGTCAGCGACAAATGGGACCTTCCAATGCGCGGCAAGCACCTGCCCCACACACAGACTGGTCCATGGCCCACCGGTGGCCATGACAACGTCCGGCACTTCGGATGTCGGCCACCGTTTGGCCCAAGCAATCGCTGGCTGCAGCCACGGGCACTGGGGATCTGGAAACGCAAACCACCAGTCCAATACCAGGTGCTTGAGCTGGGCCAACCCGGTCACTTGGGGCTGGGCAGCAGCCCCCGGGGCCGGTAGGCTAGACGAAGGGGTGCTTGAGACGTTGCCCCGCCTCCCGCGGACCAACTCTCTGATACGATTTCGCCATTGCACAAGCGTCTGCAATGGATTGGGGTGTGCAATCCGATCAACTCGGACATTTGCAGGGAGCTTACTGAGAAGTTGTGGGTCGATCGGGTGGGGAGGTACCACTGAATCAGGATCGACCGCCAGCACCCGCGGACGCCATCCTACCTCTCCCAGAAATCTGGCGAATGCAAGCGGGCGCATCGCTCCGCTCGCGGCAATCGGCGGGAAATAGTAGGCAATGATGAGCACCTGTCTCATAGTCGGAAATCTTCGCCGCGCCTCACGTCCCTCGCCGCCACCGTTTCGCGGAGTTCGTCTCCCTCCCGACTAGCAATGTGCCGCGGTCTGCGCCGTGGACATGGCCATTCCGTGGTCGCGAGGCCTCCCTGGGGAACCGGCGGCATCCTGACCACCGGCCTGGTCGGCCAGCAGTTCGAATTCCAACAGGTGAAACAGATCGTGATGCACATCCACGTCACCGCGACGATGCCGCTCCAAATCTTTCAAAATTGCAGGAACATGGTAGAGGCCCCGCTCCCGAACCGCCTGACTATGGAGTATGTCTGCCGCGGGCTCGTACAGTTCGTTGGCGAACCACTGCCTCCCCGCCGTTGGAAAACCCATCTTGTCTGCGCGCGCACGAACGGACTCTGGAATGCGTCCGCGCATGCCTTCGCGGAGGACATATTTATTCCAGGGGCCTCGCACCTTCCATTCGGACGGCAGGGCGAACAGGAACGTGACCAGGCGGTAGTCCATAAACGGGAGGCGGGCTTCCACGGAATGTGCCATGGAATTCCGATCCTCGATGCGCAAGTACAGAGGCAAGGGTGCGCGCTGGACGGACTGGGCGAGCGCCTCCCTCAACGTGTCGGTGCCCCGCCCCCGCTGGTCGATCGGGATCGCATCAACCAAGTCCCGCCCATACCATTCGTGCGACTGAAGTTTGCCACGATACCGGCGGTCTGACCAGGACCGATACCAGGACCATTGGTGAAGCCACCTGGCCAATGCGGAAAGGCCAGCCTCCTTCGCATAGGCCCCGGGCGACCCGCCGTGCACCCCTGCGTAGGCCCGCACTTCATGCTGCACTCGTCCCCACTGTCCCTGCCGGATCAATTCACGCCAGTAGTCGGCAAAATAGCTGAAGTAGCCGCCAATTGTTTCGTCCGCGCCCTGACCATTCAGCACGACACGAATGTTGTGCTTCGCCACCAACCCCATGAGTTGGTAGCCCACCACGGCGGTCATCGTGTGGACCGGCTCATCCTGGAACCAGAGCATGCGGCGCAAGCTGTCCCACAGCGCTAGAGGGTCGGTCTGGAGCGTTCTCAACTCTGCTCCCGTCTGGGCCAGCGTATCTCGGATGTACCGGGTTTCATCAAACTCCTTGGCCATATAACAGAAGGCTTGCATCGGCTGGCCACCCCCAGCCTGATTCTCGGCACGCTGCCGAGAAGCGGCACAAAGGATTGACGTGGAATCCAGGCCGCCTGAAAGACAGACCCCAACCGGCACATCACTGCGCATCCGCATGCGGACTGCGTCCTCGAAGAGGGTCGCGAATTCTTCCGGAGGATTCGCCGACGCATCGGACGAGAGGGCGTCTAAATCCCAAAACCGCCACTGCTGCCACTCCCCTGCCTCGCTGATTTGGAAGGCCGACCCAGGCGGCAGAGAGACAATTCCTTCATAGAAGCTGTCCGTTCCATCATCCAGGTGTCCCTCGACCAGAAACCGTGAGGCGACCGCCCAATTTACCCCCCCACGATACAGACCGGAAAGTCGGATGGCTTTGATTTCCGAGGCGAACAACATCACGTCCGACTGGCGACACACAAACAAAGGCTTGACCCCGAACCGATCGCGCGAACCGAACAGCGTGCGACGCGTCCGATCATAAATCATGAAGGCCCACATGCCGTTCAGACGTGGCAGGCAATCAGCCCCCCAATGCCGGAACGCCGCAAGCAAAACCTCGCTGTCACCGGTGGACCGGAAGGTATACCCTGCCCGGATCAATTCCTCCCGGAGCTCGATGTAGTTATAAATTTCCCCGTTAAAGACGAGCACAAACCGGCCGTCGTCGCTGACCATCGGTTGGTGCCCACTCGGCCTGAGGTCGAGAATGGCAAGCCTCCGAAACCCCAAGCCGAAGGATCCATCCAGGTAATGTCCACTATCATCTGGCCCGCGATGCACGAGTGCGGCCGTCATCCGTTCGAGCGCCGCTCGATCGGCTGGCCGACCTTCTTTCCCTACTATGACGGCAATCCCGCACATCGTCTCAACCAGCCTCCGATCCGCTCACACCACCTTCTTGAAATACTCAATGGTCTTCCGCAACCCGTCCTCCAACTCGACTTGCGGCTCCCAGCCAAGCAGCGTTTTCGCACGCCGAATGTCCGGGCGTCGCACCTTCGGATCATCGGCAGGCAGCGGGCGATGCTCGATCTTGCTTGCCGAGCCGGTCAATCGCAGAACCAATTCGGCAATATCCTTCACAGTCAGTTCGCGCGGGTTCCCGATATTCACCGGATCGTGGATGGTTTCCGGTAACGGCTGGGACGATTTCGTCAGAAACGTGGAGCGATCGGTTCGCTGCTCGACTGTCTTATCCGAATCGACCAACAACAGGGCGGTGATACCACGCACTAGATCGTCGACATAACAGAAACTGCGCGTCTGGTTTCCCTCCCCGAAGACCGTCAACGGCTTCCCTTGCAGAGCCTGGACCACGAAGTTTGAGACCACACGCCCATCGTTCGGCCTCATGCGGGGTCCGTAGGTGTTGAAGATTCGCACGATTCGCGTATCGACCCCATGATAGCGGTGATAGGCCATGGTCATGGCCTCCGCAAACCGCTTGGCCTCGTCATACACTCCGCGAGGACTGATCGGATTGACATTGCCCCAGTAGGACTCAGGTTGAGGATTGACCAACGGATCCCCATACACTTCTGATGTGCTCGCCAGGAGCAACCGGGCTCTCTTGGCCTTGGCCAAACCGAGCGCCTTGTGGGTCCCCAGCGCGCCGACCTTAAGCGTGGCGATCGGCATTTCCAAGTAATCTTGCGGGCTCGCAGGCGACGCGAAGTGCAAAATCCCATCGAGAGGGCCGTCGATATGCAGATAGTCACAGACGTTGTATTTGACAAAGCTGAACTTGGGGTTCCCCATCAGGTGGGCGACGTTCTCCACACGCCCCGTAATGAGATTGTCCATCGCGATCACTTCGTGCCCCTTGCCAATCAGAAGGTCGCTCAAGTGGCTCCCCAAGAACCCTGCTCCGCCTGTAATCAGAATCCGCATGACAAGTGTCCTTTCCTATCGACGCACACGCATTGGTCGCTCTGGCACGCAACTAGTCTAACTCGAACTCTTGCTGCCACTTCGTATCTTTCTCCACCGCGGGCTGTTCCGTCTTGTACAGCACGCAATTCTCCAGCACGAGCACGTCCATTTCCGTGCGCATGAAACAGCGATAGGCATCCTCCGGAGTCATGACAATCGGTTCACCGCGCACGTTGAATGACGTATTGACGAGCACCGCATACCCTGTTCGAGCCTCGAACGCCTTCAACAACTGGTGATAGCGGGGATTCGTCTCCTCGTGAATGGTCTGCACTCGTGCCGAATAGTCCAGGTGGGTGACCGCTGGAATGTCAGACCGGGGAATGTTCAGCAACTCAATCCCCCACAGGCCCTTCTGGGACTCGGACATCGGCCGACGCCGTTTCTCCAACACCGGCGACACAATCAACATATAGGGGCTGTCCGACTGAAGGTCAAAATAGTCGGACACACGCTCGCGCAAAACCGATGGAGCGAAGGGGCGGAACGACTCACGATACTTGATCTTGAGATTCATCACGGACTGCATCTTGGGGCTCCGCGCGTCGCCCAAGATACTCCGACCACCCAAAGCCCGAGGTCCGAATTCCATCCGACCTTGCAGCCACCCCACCACTTTTTCCTCTGCCAGATCCTTCGCCACCCGCTCAGGGAGCTCCTTGTCGCTCAGCCTAACATAGGGAGCCCCTTTGGCCTTCAGAAATTGCTCGATTTCGTCATTGGTGAACGACGGACCTAGGTAGGAACCTTTCATCCGATCATGCTTGTTGTCAGAAACACGGGGTTTCCCCTCATATTGATACCAGGTCGTGAGTGCTGCCCCCAGAGCCCCTCCGGCATCCCCGGCCGCCGGCTGAATCCACAATCCCTTGAACGGCCCCTCCCGTAGCACCCGACCGTTGCCCACACAATTCAGCGCCACACCACCGGCCAGGCAGAGATTGTCGATCCCCGTCTCTCGGTGCAGCGTCCGAGACAGCCGGAGCATCACCTCTTCCGTGACCTCCTGGACTGACCGTGCGAGATCCATTTCCCGCTGCCCAAGCTTTGACTCCGGCTTACGCGGCGGACCGCCGAACACGTCGTCGAACTTTCGGCTGGTCATGGTCAAGCCTGTGCAATAATTGAAATAGTCCATATTCAATCGGAAGGTCCCGTCCGGCTTGAGATCGATCAAGTGCTCATAAATGGCCTTGACGTACTTTGGTTCGCCATAGGGCGCCAACCCCATGACCTTGTATTCCCCCGAATTGACCTTAAATCCCGTGTAGTACGTGAACGCTGAATAGAGCAATCCGAGTGAGTGCGGAAATGGAATCTCCCAAAGTGGATCCAACCGATTCCCCTCGCCCTTCCAGGCGGATGTGGTAGCCCATTCTCCGACGCCATCCATACAGAGCACGACCGCCTTGTCGTAGGGCGACGCGAAGAACGCCGACGCGGCATGCGATTCATGATGCTCGGAGAAGAGCAACTTGGGCAATTCGGCCTTGGCTAGGCCCTCCCCATGCGCGAGAAACTCTTTCATCAGCAGGCTCTTGAGCAGCAGTTTCTCTTTCATCCATACCGGCATCGCGGCGAGAAAAGATTGAATCCCTGAGGGGGCAAACCCTAGATAGGTCTCCAACAACCGCTCGAATTTGACCAAGGGTTTGTCATAAAACACCAGGTACTGTACGTCTTTCAGACCGATACCCCCTGCCTGCAGACAATAGTCCACTGCACGATGCGGGAATCCCGGGTCGTGTTTCTTGCGCGTAAAACGCTCCTCCTGTGCGGCGGCAATGATTTCACCGTCCCGAACAATGGCGGCCGCGCTATCGTGATAAAACGCCGAAATTCCCAGTATGTTCATACCATCACCCCTCCATCTCAAGGCCAGAACTGACACCAGGTCGCAGCCTCTTGTTTTCCAAATCTACTTCATTCAAGAGCCCTTGCACTTGCCGACCAACCGATTCCCAACGAAATTCCCCTACAGTTCTGACCCTCCCCTGCTCCCCCAGTTGCCGCGCATAGTCTCGATTGGTCAGCAGGCGGGTTAGCGCCGCGGCAATATCCTTGGGGTCCAGAGGATCGACCAACAGGCCAGTCGTCCCCTCCACTACCGCATCCGGCACCCCACCTGAACGGCCACCGACCACCGGCTTCCCACTCGCACTGGCTTCTAGATAGACTAGCCCGAAACCCTCCACACTATGAGCGGCAAGGTCTTGACGACTTGGCATGACAAAAATCTCGCAGAGCCCATACACCGCGGGCAGATCAGATTGAGCCACTCGACCGGTGAATATCACATGGTCCCGGACCCCACATTCACGCGCCAGCACATCCAATCGTTCCTGCGACCCGCCGCCGACGACCAGGTACGTCACATCGGGAAAGGATTTCAGCAGGCTGGGCAAGGCACGAATGACCATATCATGGCCCTTGAGACTCTCCAGGCCGACAGTCAGTAACACCCGACTGTTGGAATGTGCCCCCAGCAATCGTTCGCGGAATGCCCGCTCCGGCTCCTGTGGTCGAAATTCCTCTACGTCACACCCAGGGCGCACAATGGCAACCCTCGACGGATCCACGCCGACCTGCTTGACCAATTCCCCCGTGAACCGGCTATTCGCAAAGACTCGAGCCGCCTGCCGCAAGGCGAGCAATGGCTTCTTCCACTGGGCCTGGCCTGCGTCTAGGATTTCATTTCCATGCGCATAAATCACGAAGGGAAGACCCAACATACGATGGCCCCACAATCCCACCGTGCCTTCATATGCCATGGCCAACTGCACGACCCGTGGCCGTTCCCTCGCCATGATCTCTGCATAGGCTAATCCGAGTCCAGCAGCCTGGATCGCCGTCACCGGCGAAAACGCCAGCGACCTCCTGTAGACGCGGACGCCCTCTGCCTCAACCTCCCCTCCCGAACCATCTGCAGACACACTGGTTAGGCAGCATACTCGCTGCGGACCCAGTGCTTTTGCAATGGACCCCATGAAATGGGAAATCCCTCCCCGCTGTGGGGGGAAATATAGATTGCTAACCAGGAGGGACTTGACGTCACCCTTCTGCTCGCTCCGATCTCGCCCCATCAGACTCACTGCACCTTGCTCCCTGCCAAAGGCATCTGAGGCAACTCCTCAACCGTCCCTCCACCGTCTTTGCTCAACCGCGTACGGCTGCATATTTCTTGTAGCTTCCCTTGCCACCGCGCAATCATCGTTTCCAACGTTAGTTCCTTTAACGCGACTTGCTGCCCGCGAAGCGCTACCTCATTCAGCCGTAGCGGATCGTCCAGGTACGAACGCAGCAGTGCGGCCACCGCACCAGGATCGTCTTTCCGCACTAAGGGCAGCTCTGCCAATCGCGCGATCTCGATGGCTCCACCGCTTCCCGTAGTTACCACAGCACACCCTGCTAGCATGGCCTCAACCATCACCAACGGCAGCCCTTCCTCCCGCATGCTCATGAAGAGGAGCACGTGATGGCTCTTGTAAATCTTTGCGATCTCCTCATGATTCACCTTACCCATGAACCGGACGCGCTCGTTCAATCCCAGGTCCTGAACCCTCGCCGACACCTGCTCGAAGTAGGGCCGATAGGCTTCCGTAGTGGGCCCTGCAACCGTCAAAGTCACACGCCGCTGAACCTCCTTCGGCAGTTGCCCAATGGCTTCAACCGCGACATGCAGTCCACGATCATAGGTCAATTGCCCAGCATACAGCGTACGGAGTTCGGTCGAACGCTCCCGCGCCGGATCGATCGGCGCATAAAAAGGCTCTTCTGGAACGCCGCCGAACAACACACCGGAAGACGGAAACTCCAATCCACTCTCGCGATACAGCGCCCGCAAGTATTCGCTAACAAACGAGACATGCGTTGGACAATTGGGGAACTCGCGGGTCGGCAAGCCTTCTTCCCTAACTTGTCGTTCCAATCGACGGCCCCACCAACGGAACAGCGGTCGCGCAGCCGATGGCCCCCACGTACCATCCCACACACTGTCCCAGAACGGCTTCACCTTCTCCCCACACTTTCCGTATTCATCCGCCATCCAGGGATACTCGATCCAGTGGACATCCGGGATACGCAAGGTGCTCGGGATGGGAAGCAGTGTCATGCTCACCCCGTTCATGTTCCACCAATTCACAATGTCCGGCTGAAAGCGTTTCAGCAGATTGACGAAATAGCGCGCATCTGCCAGGTCACGTTTGACCTGATGCCAAGTCCATGGGCGGCTGGGGTCTTGCGGTCCAAATGCCCCGTTGTGCAACCGACGGTCAACCGGCACTCCGTTGATGATCTCCATGGCGGGCTGAAATGTCCCTGAGGGAGAAAGGGGAAGCCCGTAGACCGTCGTCAACACTCGGACGTCATGGCCAAGCTGGACCAACGCCTCGGCGACCTGCGCGCATCGCACTTCATAGCCCCCGCGAAAATGCGGCGGGTACAGATTGCTGACCATAAGAATCTTCATACGCGGATCTAGGCCACTCCCGACAAGACTAGCGAGGCAAGCAACCCCATTTGTCGCTCTTGATCAAATTCCTGACGAGCCCACTGACGCGCCACTTCTCCCATACGACGGCGCTCCTCGCCATGCCCCATCATATAGACGATGGCCTGATACAGTTCTTCCACTGATCCTGGCTTGATCAGCAGCCCAGTCTGACCGTGCACAACAATTTCCCCGCTGCCACCAACATCCGTGGCGATACAAGGCACACCTGCTGCCATAGCCTCAACAAGGGACAGCGGCAGGCCCTCCTTATCGGATGGCAAGATACACACATCGGCAGCTGCAACATAGGGTTTCGTGTCCGGCACATGCCCAGTAAAAGTGACCGCTTTGTCCAACTCCAATTGTCGAGCCTGTGCGCGAAGTTCGTTTTCCAAAGGCCCCCCGCCCACAATCGTGCAGTGCCATCTCCCATGCGAGCGTGACAATTTCGCCAAGGCTTCAAGCAGGAGGTCGATTCTTTTCACCTCGGACAACCGCGCGACGCATAGGAGATGAAACACCTGAGCAGTTTCATCCCTCCTGGGTTGCACAGCAGACATGTCCCGTTCTCCGAAATGCCGCAGGTCTGCTCCATTCCTTACCACCACCGTCCGATGAGGCGGATAGCCATACTCGTTCACTAACCGGTCCCGAATCGCCTGGCTCACACAAACCGTTAAGTGGACCAGCCGAGCCTGAATCCATTTCCCCGCCATATAGCGACGCCGCCAGCCTAGCCATCGTCGAAGTTCCCCAAGAATACCCCGTCCACAGGGCAATCCTGGCGCTGGATCCCAGATCAGATGCTCGATGCAGACAATCCGTTTCACACCCGCCAACCGAGCAGCTAGGTAGGCGGAGAGGGGAAACTGGTCTGGGGTACCTTTTGGAAACAGGACCACGGGAGCCCAGTACTGCAGGATAAGACGCCAAAAGCGAACCCAGCGCCAGGTCCAGATCCGAGCATGCTTCCACACCCGCACATGGGCACTCTCCTGGAGTGGCTGCGAGTAAAAGTCTTCGGCTAAGCACACGATGGTGCAGTCCGCTCGTCCGGCCAACCGTCGCATCAATTCGACACCATGACGCTCAGTTCCGCCATACTCAGGCGTCTGGGTAATCATGAGCACTTGCATCTCCGGATCGTGTCCGCTCTCCCCACCAACCAGTGCACCTGCACCGGAACAACCGTTCTAACGGGAACAGCCTTCCTCTTTCGTGCCGCTGCCTAGGGCTCGAAGGATTCGTTCAGTCCCCTGTTCCCATGAAAACCATTCATCCGCCAATTGTCTCGCCCCCAGAGCCAGCCGTTCCCGAAGCTCCGGTTGGCGCAGTAACTGATCCATTGCCTGAGCCATGGCAGACGGGTCCTTGGGGGGGCACAGGAGGACATTGTCCCCATCTTTCAGTTGCGGTTCCAGGACAGGACCGTAGGTGGCTACGGTAGGAAGACGATGAGCCACCAACGCGGCGAACGAACTGTTATTCATCGCAACGCCCAGATCATGCCCAAACACCCCTGCATCCGCCGCGTACAAATAGCGTGAAGCCTCATCGCTGTCCGTCGCAAACCCTCCCGTCCAATGCACACTGCCCCCGCACCCATAGGCGTGACTGAGCCCCCGCATTTCCTGCCCATAGTTCGGGCGTGGATCATTGGGGCGCACCAATTCCCCTCCGACCATGAGAAGAGAGGCCCGCGGATGAGCCTTCCGAACGAGGGCAAACGCCTGCAAGATAGTCTCAATTCCCTTGGCGGGATAAATGAACCCAAAATAGGCGAAGACAAACGCATCTGCGGGCAGCCCTAACCGAGCCCGTATATCCGCCCGAATGAGTGAAGTCGATCCCGTGGCCATGTGCAACAACGGGGCAGGCGGGACGAGGACCGCTTTCCTATCAATATCAGCAGAGTGTTTTGCGAACTGGGGACGATGAAGCTCGCTCATGAGAATGACGGCATCACTATCCCGAAGCAGCGTTCCGAACTCATAGTCTCCTCCAGGCTCCCCTGCCCAGAGCGACACAACCCTTCGAAGGGCCCGGGTTCCCATTCCCTGTTGATCGCCACCGCTTCCCTCCGGGTACGCGAACATCGTTGCCACGCGACAGGATGAGAATAGCCGCTTGCACAAGGTCGGCAAAAACGTGACCATGGGATGGTGATGGTAAATCCAACCGATGTAGTACAGCAGCACCGCATCAGGACGGAAAGCCTTCAGGGCTCGCGCCAACACTAGCGCATCCCGCCACGACCACGCTCCCACAATGGCGGCAACTCCCCTTGCACTCTCATCAGATGGCCCCCATTCCCGGCTGGTAATCACCCGTACGTCGATCTCTCTCCTGACCAATTGCGCATGCAAATGGTACATATGCTCGGCTTCCCCCGCCTTCATCGGGGGAAAGGCCGCAGTCACAAGGGCCACTCTCATTGAACGCCTCGCGCCAGTGGCAAGCGCCGTTCGATGAGGGACTCCACGACCGGAGCGAGGCACTTTGCAGCCACACGATTTCCCTCCGGTGCATAGTGTTGCCCGTGCCCAGGGGGCATAAACATCTGCTCGCCAAAACCGGCCGCCATGCAATCCCGGATGTTCACGTGCGGGAGTTTGGCATCCGTGAGGATCTTCGTACCCACCGGAACCCAGGAGGGACGTTCCGGCACTTCATCGATGGATGGCAGATAGACAATGCGTGAGGATGCGCCGTCCTCTTCCACTGCCGTGAGGAACCGGCGAAATAGCGCGGCATTGACCTCCTCCATCCGCTCATCGGCTATTTCTTGGCGCTCTGGCTCATGAAGCGGATACGCCGACACGAGCAAACGCAGAAAATAGGAATGCCCCAACCATCCCCACCCAGCCTGATCCCATTCGGTCCACTTGTAGTTGGCATCGTGCTCGATAAAGGGTAATTCCTTGATGGCGCGAAATTGGAAAAGCTGTTCCGGCGTCACCAATGGCCGATTCAATTGGACCAACTCCCCGTGACGAACGACAAACCTCGGCTTGGCAAACGGCGTCTCGCCCCCTGGAAACATCAGAAAACTGTAGACGGACATTGATCGCACGACGTCGTGGTTCACAAAGGACAACACCACAGCCGTCGGCTTCCAAGGCCGTACGTCCCGAAGGTAGCGCAGATACATTTGATCGATTCCATACCCGCCGACGGCAAAATTAAGGACCTGGCACCGGTGCTCCATCCGCTTTTCCAACAAAGATACCCAGGCGTCTTCGTACCGGACCTCCTCGCCAAACGTGAACGAATCCCCGACGAACGCCACACGGCATCCCTGAACGGCTTCTCCAACGGTCTGCCCAACCTGAGCCGCACGAATCCCTTGGACCGTACTCCGATAGAGTCCGTCCGCACTTTCCCGGTTGGCTCCGACTGTCCAGCCCAGTTCGGGGTCGGCGACCCAAAAAGGCTGCTGCGATTTGGCCCGCGTGAGAATCCTCTGAAACCTGTCCGCCGTGAGGAGCCACTGCCGGGGGTACAGGAGTCTGCCCCCGATGCGTGCTTCGGTGTTCGTTTCAACGGCCAGCATTCGCACCACAAGTTCGCCCCCGACCAGCACGGCCATTACCAACACCGCGTTCATGGCTAGGGCGAGGATCCACTGCCGGTCTTTTCCTGCGAGCCCTTGTCGGATTTGCTGAACCACCAGCCCCAGGGCCAGCAACAATACCCCTCCCATCCCCAGACAGAGCAGACCGGGACGACTGAGGAGGAACTCCATGCCCCCGGACTTCCCTGACGACCGATAGGCGAGCATCAGTCCTATCGCAGCGGCAACTTCCGCCACGAGCAACGCGGGGGAGAGCCATCGTCCGCCCCTCGCTGCTTCACCAGTATTCGACATCATACGAACCCTTCGCGCTCACCGAACCGATTTCCCGGTGCTGTGTTTCCTGTCACTGGGGCACCACAGGCACGACCTGGTTTGATCGCGCTGCCCGCACGTGCGGCACCAAACAGTCGGCCATAGCCTGCTCGCCCTCGGTGGAATAGTGTGTACCTCCGACCCGAAACTGCGCCTCAAGACTCAAGTGCTGCAGGCAGGCCCTCCCGTCGACAAATGCCAGCCCCAGTCGGCTGAGCAACCCCGGGCTGTACGGCGGGGAATCCGGCTTAAGATAGTCATCCTTCTTCGGTTGATAGAGGATGAGCAACGGCGTCTTTCGAGACGTCGCCTGATCCTTCAGCCGCACAAGAATCGCCCGATTGAGGGATTCCATTGCCTCATCTGACACCTCGGGCCTAGCGGGACTATGGAGCGGATACCAGGTGGTTGCCAGCCGGAACAAATAGGAGGCATACAGGGGCCTCCAATAGGGTTGCTCCCACTCACCGGTCAGATACCAGCGATCCGCTCGCACGAAGGGCAATTCAAAGATCCCGCCAACATTGTAGATTTCCTGTGGACTTGGCAACGGCGTGTTCAAGACCGCCAATTGCCCCTCGCGAAGGGTAAACCGCGGGACTGCCCAGGGACAGTCCCAGTCACCCATCATCAGAAAGCAGTAGACCCCTAAACTGCGGGCCGGCGCACCGTCCGTAAAACTCAACACCAAGACGGTCGGATTCCAGCCAGACACATCCCGTTCATACCGCAACAGCATCTGGGCCAGACTGTATCCCGGTACCCCAAGGTTCAGCACCTGACAGTCTTTTCCAAGACGTTGCTGCAGGAAATACCCCATGGTTTGCTCAAACGATTCTTCCCATCCGAACGTAAATGAATCCCCCAACACCGCAACACGGCAGGGATGAGCGGAGGACAAGTGATACCCGCCGTCAAGTTGGCTACTTCGAATTCCGTCTTGATTGCTGAGCCATCGCCCCTCCCCGCCGGTCCGGCTGGGACCAATCGTCCATCCCAATTGAGGATCGGACACAAAATAGTTCGGCATCGCCTCAAGCCGCTCCAACATACTGCCGTACCGTGCCACCACATGATCCCACCCACGCGGCAGCAACAGACGCGACCCGATCTCCTCACCCCACCAGTGCTGCTCTGTCACCGCACGCACCGTTGCTTCCCCCGCAAGAACCACCCCCCCCACCAGGAGGGCTGGCCACAGCAGTAGGCCAAACCGTCCTCTTCCCAGGCGGCAACCCTCCTGCTTGACCAGAACGGCTACTCTCCACGTGATGGCCGTCAGCCCCACGCAAAGCACCATACTGGCCAGGCCTGGCGGACTGACGAGAAATCCCGTCCAATCTGGCTTGTAGGTACGCCGGTACAACATCACCGCGGTCCCCAACAAACAGACCGCCCAGCCGCCCAGCAAGGCTGTTAACTCCCAGAAACGCCTACTTGCCGAACTCGTCACATCGGGATCGGCCATGGGACTCAGGCACCTCTCGTTTGGGATCGGCGAGATCGCCCCGGACGACTGCACCCTATTCAGCTCACCAAATCCTTGTAGAGATCGGCGTATCGACGCGCCTGAGTCAGGAGAGGATAGTCAGCCAACGTGATCTTTCGAGCCTCAGCGCCCATACCACGGCAGACATCAGGACTTTGCAGCAATTTTGCCATCGCGGTAGACATGCCCTCCACGTCTCCGGGGGGAACGAGCAGGCCAGTGTGTCCAACACGAACCATATCGGGAATTCCCCCGACTTCAAACCCCACGACCGGGATACCACAGGCCATAGCCTCCATCACCGTGTTCGGCAGGTTATCTTGCACCGAGGGGATGGCAAACACGTCCGCCGCACTGTAGGCAAGGGAAAGAAACCGATCATTACCTATGTACTGGAGGTGAGACCCCCGTATGTCGGCGCTCAAACGGGGCGGATTGTTTCCGACCGACAACAGCCACAAATTCGGGACGACAGCCGCGCACCGCTTCAGCGCTTCCTCAAGGAGGGGAAAACCCTTTCTTCGATTGTCCACCATTTCGGCCAAAAACAGAACCACCTTCGCATCAGAGGGAATACCCAAGACGTCGCGAGCGGCGAGTCGGTCCCGAGGGGCGAAATCCTGAAGGTCAATTCCATACGGGATCGTTTCGACACGAAAGCGGCCCAGCACCGGGCTCTCCTTGGCCACCCGCGCCAGCCATTGGCTCGGCGCAACAATGCACACGCGGCGCGGATCAAGCGAGGCAAAGACAGTGCGTTTTCTTACCCAGATCTGTGCGGCCAAATCCCGCTCATCGTCCGACCCAAGCTGGGGACATCCGCCACACTGCTGCGCGAACTTCCCGCACCCCATGTCATAGTGACACCCACCTGTCACAGCGTTCATATCGTGAAGCGTCCATACGACATGCGCGCGCGAAGCCGCCGCCCGAAAAAACATCTCATAGTCCACGTAGGCGGCAATCCAATGCAGATTCACGACATCGCACGACGGAACCTGCGCGACGACCGACCCGCCATACGGCGTACGATCGTCGCTGAAAAGTTCATAGCCCGGCGGTCGCGTCAGGGCATGGAGCCCGGCGCTCCGGACAATCTCCTTCCGACGGGATCGCCTACGCCATCGCTCCATCCACGTCATGGGAAGCACGAACTCTTGGATGGTCGGGTCCTGACTGGATCGGTACTTGACAAACATAGTGCTCTCCAGCCCCAGGCGCAGAAGTCCCCGATGGAGCCGATTGGCCGACAAAGCGGCGCCGCCCTTCAAATCGTATGTGCTGACATGGACGATGCGCATGATAGCCCAGTATTCACTCCGTGCCCCCTGCCTCCCCCGAAACGCCAGAAGTTCTATTGACGACGAGGCACCAGCATAAGCCGCTTTACTGACTGGAGAAACCGCGCGCGCAGGCCATACCAAAGCGCAACACGAACCTTGGAGTAGTACTCAGAAATATACGGAAGCGCAAAGGCACCCTTGAGCCATTGGAGGACGGGCGCATCCACACTATACATGCCCTCCCATCGCTCGAAATACGTCTGCCACCCGAGACGCATGAGACGAGGTCGCAGCTCCCGCCATTGTTCCGGATCTTGAGCTGCAAAGCGACGCATGGCTGGATCCTGATCCAAGAACTCCAAGTATACCCTCGTATCCTCAGCCAGACTCGCACACTTCAAAGACCAGCCGAAACTCACCGGACTGTAACGCCAGCGAAATCGTGAGCGCTGGCTCACGGCAACGGAACCACGCAGACACAGCTTGATCAGAATCGCGTCGTCGGTATGCGTGCCCCCCGGAATGTTGGGATGGCCGCCGTCCTCCTTGATATACGACGTGCGCCCCAACACCGTGGAATAGCTTTCGAAGCCGTACTCGGTCCACGCCCGAATGAAATCGGGTCCGCTCATGAACTCCGGTACACGATCGGACGACGTCCGCAGAAAGGCTCCCGCCGCATCTACGACCTCCACCCGTGCCAACGCGACGGCGACATCCGGCCGAGCCTCTAGTATTCCGACTAGATCGGATACGTAGTTCGGACTGAGCATATCGTCATAGTCGAGAAAGGCAAAGTACTCGCCTGTCGCGGCATCGATGAGTTGATTGTAGTGCTGTGGCAGAGGAACCGTGGTGGGATTTTGCCGGAAACGAAAGGGGCGGGGATAATACCGTTCTGCCAATTCTCTAACCTTGGTCCCATTCTCACCATTGTCGGAGACGATCAACTCAATATGGGGATAGTCCTGCTCCGCCACAGAACGCAACGCGTCCACGACGTAGTCCAGCCGCTTGTAGACCGGCACCGCGATGGTGACGAGCTTGCTCATGTTGGACACCTCCTGGCCCACATAGCCAATCTCTAGACACGCCGTCTGACCGAATTCAATGCGGTCATTTCCACCGCCGGATGGGGCTGGAGGCCGCGCACGGCCTCCAGATAGCGATTCTGAATCGCGCTAAGAATCGGTGACTTTTCCGAGAGCGCAAAGTTCTCGATATGCGTGGCCAACGTGATTTCGCACAAGGTCCCACACATCGCGATCTCATCGGCCACCAACAACTCGGTGCGGTCAATCGCACGACGGATGAATGCGATCCCTAGCGACTGGGCCAATGCTTCCACCAGGTCCAAAGTAATACTTTCTAATGCCCCCTCAGTCGCGGGTGGGGTATAAATGACACCGTCACGAACCATTACCAGACAGGCTGCGGTGGATTCAGCGACGCGACCAGATTGATTCAGCAGCACCATATCCCCGTAACCGAGGGGCCGGCCCTCAATCCGGGCCAGACGCGCCACCTGGTAATTGCTGCTGGTCTTGATCCTCGCCGGCAGCGCGACATCGCTACTGCGACGCCACGTGCTGACGCCAATTTTCATGGAAGCGGGCGGCTTCATCTCCTGGTGGTATGCCGTGATGACCAAATCCGAAATGGTGTGCTCCCCCCAATGGCCATCCGTGACAAACAGCGTCGTCCGCGCCCACATGTCTTTTTCAGGAGTCACCAGGGCGGCAATCAACTTCTCCACGGCTTCCAGATAGTGCTCATAGGAAAAGTCGCAGGGAATATAAAGCAGCCGAGCTGATCGCCGAAGCCGTTCATAGTGCTGTCTCAGCATCACCATCTTGAAGGTACCATCTGGTTGCCAGTAGCCCTTCAGGCCCTCGAACACGTTCAACCCGCGTGTGACGGCCTCACAGCCAATCTGCAGCGCCGCATTGTCCCACGCCACCAATTTCCCGTTCATATAGGCCCATGCCGGGCGCTGCAACTGTGCCACGTGTGCTTCCTCCTATGCGGAATACGCCCGGTCTCTACCCTTCCCCTAACCACTGACTCACTGACGCGAGTGCAGCAGGGGTTCCCACATCCAAATACCGCCCGCCGGGAAAGCGAACACCTTTGACCATGAGCCCCTCCTGCACCGCAGCCGCGATAACGGCGCCAACCGGCAAGTCCCCCTGAGGGTCAATGCGACGATTCCCTATCAAGCGCCCCGGCCGGCCGGTCTTTACTCGAGCCACGAAACCGTGGAGAAAGTCCGTAAACACCGGGGTCCAGACCGCACAGACCCAGGCATCGGTCAATCGCGTCGATTTTGGCTTCAGCACCACTTCCCGAACTCGCCCGTCGGCTCCCGTCTCGACCATGTCCATCGCGCGGGTATCGTGAGCGGGAAAGAGGCCTAGCACCATGTCGGCCCTGCTTCGTACGAGCGTTGTCATCATCTTGGAGAACGCATCCGGTGGATCGAAAAGAATGTCTGGGAATCCAAACGCCACAACTTTATCCTTGACGAAGGGGTATGCACGATCGATCGTGTCCGGAGGACCTTGAGACCCCTCAATCACCACATAGGCTAAATCCATTCCGACTCGCTGCCCATCCCCCCAGTAGGCAGGGATATCCCACTTTCCCTGCCGACACACGACGAACGCCTGCCGCACCCCGGCCTGGGCCATTCGTTCCAGCAGAACGTGGCTGACTACCCTCAGCCGCAGGCCTTCGTACCCCGGCAGCTTGGCCATTCCAACCGGGAGCAGCTCCTTACTACACGGCAACGGTGCCAGCCGCCTGGACTGCCCGGCAGCCGGAAGCACTCCGACCACCTCAAGCGCCCGCGTACCTATACGGCCACCGGATTCAGGACGCAACCTGGGATGGCGGAACTTTCGACTCATGACCATAGATCAGCTTTCCAGCCACATTGGTTTCGTCGTCGTAGAGCGCCACCAGGGGATCGGGAATATGACCGAGATCCTTGACCCGCAAATAGTCCCGCATCGTCGTACCCGTACACTCCTCGTCTACTCTCGGCGCCCCACGCATGCCCGCGACATCATCCTCGTGTACGACCCGGAAATCGATGCTGAACCGCGTCCGCCCCGACGTGTTCGGCACACTGGAATGCATCTGTGCGGCTGAAAAAAGGATGATTCCGCCGGCCGGCACAATCAAGCGCACTTGAGGATCAAGATCCAAGGGCTCAAGCGGTTTGGGCAACGGCCTCGGATCCTCCTTGAGAAACTGGCCGACGTGCCCCCCTCTGAACTTCTGGTTCCATTCATAATAGTTGTACCCTTTCGAGCTGTTGGCCACGGGCACATTCCAATAACGCGGATGGAACGCCATCGCGTTGTCCGAGCGAATGTCGTAAATGGGGATCCACCAATTGATTTGGCAGGCCGGGGCGGAATACCACGTGTCCCGATGCGGGTGCCAGGCATAGGCAATCCCCGTCGTCAGATATTTGTCGCTGGTGGAGCTTCTCATTTTCGGAACGTCGAAGTACGTCTTCCCTGGATCGCAGCCCATCGCTGTCAACAAGGCCTGAAGATGTGTCTTCGATTCGGCATGGTGAATGAACTCTGGCTTCATCCTGGTCAGTACCTCGGCATACTGCTCCACCGGCATGTGATACTGGGCCGTTTCCGGGTCCCAATCGCCGAAGCCCCGCCGAATGACCTGCCGCGCAAACTCGATGAATGCCAGGGACTCCTTGGTCGGCGAATACACGAAGAGTTGCCCGTCAAACAACGCCGCTCGCCGCTCGTCATCCGTCATCCGTGAATCATAGTAGATCGTGTTGTTCATCACGAACCTCCCTCCCGCCATGGTGTGGAGCTAGCCGGATCCTTCCTACTCCCGCACCTCGTCGCACGGTTTGCCCCACCCTATCTCCCGGCCTCACAATGACCCGTGTTTGAAAGCCGCCACAATGCCCTCGGCGGTTCGTGTCGCCAAGGCCGCGATGGTCAATGTCGGATTGACGCCCGCCCCGGTGACAAACACGCTACCGTCGGCCACGAACAGATTGCTGACGTCATGTGCCCGCCCCCAGCTGTCCACTACGGAGGTGCGTGGGTCCTTCCCCATCCGACATCCACCCATGTAGTGTGCCGACGTGCCAGGCGTATGGCGTTCCGGCTCAAAGATCTCCTCAGCTCCGGCAGCCCGAAAAAGCTCCACGACGGACGTGGTAAAGGCCGCGATCATGCCACGATCGTTGGCCCTGTGTTCCAAGGTAATGTGCGGAACGGGAATGCCGCGGTGATCCTTCGTCGTCGTGCTGAGCGCAATACAATTGCGCTCGTCGGGAAGCTGCTCGCCACAGGCCGACAACTCAAAGCTATGCCCGACCAATTCTCGCATCCTGGCTCTATGGCCGGCTCCCCATCCTGGATTCGCCATGGCCACGGCCTGGGGCCAGGACCAATCTTGGTTGATCATGATTTGCCATCCGCGTGCAAAACTGTTTTTTCGATTCGTGGCGTACAAGTCCTGCATGTAGCCCCCGCCTGGCGGTCCCACCCAGGGCTCCAACTGGTCACGAAATCGTCCGGTCACCGCGGTGGACAGATGCTCCATGAAGTACTTACCTACGACCCCATTCGAATTGGCCAAGCCGTGGGGAAACTGCGCTGACGCACTCAACAGGAGTAGCCGCGGCGTTTCGATGGCATTGCCCGCAAGCACGACTGCCCGCGCGGCGATTTCCCGTTCCACACCGTGCGGGTCAAAGTAGACCACACTCCGCACTTTCCCGTTCGAGTTAACGCGCACCTCACGAGCCACGCATTCGGGACGGATGTCCACCCGGCCTGTGGCCTCCGCTTTTGGCACATACGTGACATCCATGCTGGACTTCGCGCGAACCCGGCAACCATATCCGCACACACCAGCCCTGATACAAGCCGGCCTGCCCCCCCAGGGTCGAGTCGGAATGGCCAACGGAATCTGGACCCAATGCCAACCAAGTTTCTGAGCTCCCCTTTGCATCAGGCGGCTAGCACAGCTCAGTTCGTGCGGTGGATTGGGGAAAGGCCCACTTCGCGGTGGATCAAACGGATTCGCGTCGCTACCGTTGGGACCACTCACGCCCAACTCATGCTCAACACGAGTGTAGTAGGGTTCCAACTCGGCATAGCTCAGCGGCCAATCATCCCCCACGCCATCTTCGCTCCTGACACGAAAGTCTGACTCATGGAAGCGAGGGACTTGAGCCTGGTAGGCCAGTGTGGATCCCCCGACCCCTTTGGCTCTCGTGAAGACAAATCCCTCCGCGCCCCCGGCGGTATAGAGATTTTGCCTCGGATCCTTCGGTTCGAAAAACATCTTGGTCGCTTTTTTCACGAAGTCAAACTGATCCGTGGCATAGTCTCTCCCTGGATCGTACCGAGGCCCTCCTTCCAAGACCACGACCCTCAAGCCGGCCTCTCCAAGCTCTTTGGCCACCACCGACCCACCGGCCCCGCATCCGACGATCACCACATCGATCGGGTCCTGTTTTGGAGTGAGATTCGCCATGCGACGCTACCCTCGCCCGCTTGCCGGATGACAGACGGATTGCCGTCCGACATATCCGTTGGGAAACGGTGGCCCAGAATACCCGAGCCATTCCCAGGCCGCCCTTGTGGCATAAAACACTTCCGGCACATCGCGCAAAACTTGGTCGACCAGCACCATCGGCGCGTCCGTCATCCCCACCACCCGGCGATAGTACACATGGGCGAGCTTGCGCTTTCCCCGTTCAAGCACACCTTCTGCCGAGAGTGCATCCCACAACACCTGCTTGGCCGCAACCACGTAGGCGAACAACTCGGTCTGCTTCTCGAACGGCAACGTTGCGAAGTCACGTCCATGCCGACGAAGGGCCAGCGTATTGAGCCCCCTCAGACCATCCACATACCGTTGCCGCACATCCGGCTGTGTGATCACCACGGCTTCAAGGTGTCTCGCTACTCCGGCCTGCTTTGCTCCTGGGCCAGCCGCATCAGAGGGAATAATCACATCGGTCAGCGCCTCAAGCCACGCTCGTTCTTCCACAGACAAACATCCCTCCGCCCTGCAGGCATCCGACGGTGCGCCTGCTCCCCTGTCTCCCGCCCAGGCCAGACTCCCGTCAGGGATCTGACCGAGCGATTCAGTCGAGGGCCAGAATCGGCGCCCCAGCACCATGACGACCGCCATCACCAGTGCCTGCTTCAGGACTCCTCGCCGCTGGACCCTGAACATCCTTGTCTCCACGCTCACCGAATCACGGATTGGCTCGAACCCGGAGCGCACCCGGACGAATCTGTCTCTTTCAGCAGGCCACAACGCTCCAAGGCGTGCGCGGCCTCTGCCACTTCTCCAAAGGGGACTTGCGCACGGTCGGCGATATCCAGCAATGAATGGTGTCCGTCCGACAAATTCAGCACCCACAGCAGAACCAGTTCTCGGCTTTGCTTTCCCTGCTGTCCGGCCACCTGCCGATATAGACCACGCCGGCCCAATTGCGGTTCCCCCTTAGGGTTTTGATTCACATAGCGGCGGTTCTGATCCACCAGGCGAAACACCGAAAGGCACAACGCGTAGGAGGCCTCAAGGGAGGAACGCTTCACGAACGCCAGATTGTCGGCCGAGGTGTGATACTCAGGGTATTCCCCATGCGGGGTCCTCATGAAACAGCCCACCGGCAAGTTGAAGCCGGGAGAGCAATACTGTCGCTCGTCATATCCGTAGGGGAAGAAGTCGATGATCCGATGCGCCGCCCCCGAGTGTCGCAGCACATGCACCATGGCACGATCGATCTCCGCGTCTCCCTGCCTGCTCCGCTTGTAGGTGACTGCTCCCTCATCGCCCACGCCGGTCAAGACCAGTCCATGTCGAATGCGGGACAGGGTGGCCTCATTCATGGCCAGCCACGTGATCGACCCAATGGTCCCAGGCAGGAACACGAACCGGTAGGTGTGGTAGGGCTTGTCCTGGAGCAAGCTCCTCGCCAAGGCCGTGGCCACCGCAATTCCAGAAAGATTGTCGTTACACAGGGAGGGATGACAGGTGTGGCACGACACCAGCACCTCATCTCGAACCCTACCCGGAACGATGCATTCTCCATATGTCAACGAACCGGCTTCAAGCCTGGAATCGATGCACACCTCGTATTCCTGGTCGGTCAGCCTCTGTAGCTGCTCATGGCTGACACAAAACCCCCAGTTCTCCTTATAGTAGGAGGTTCGGTAGGGGATCCATTGAGGATGCTCCGGCAAGGAAAACAGATGCGGCTGAAGCTCGTTGAGGGACATGGTGCCTCGAACAGGCCGGCTATAGCTCATCACGTGAAGGTTGGATGCCCGGAAATCGACCACTCGCTCCCCCCGGGCGTCCTTGATAAAGGCATCGGTGATGTTCCACTCAGGAGGCACGGTCCAATCCAGCACCGTAGTTCCGCTCGGAACCTCATACACCACCAACGGTATCCTGGTCTGCAGTGCACGAAACGTCGCCCGGACCCCTTCACCCGTGATGCTGCGACAGAGCGGATACAGCTCTCGCATGAGCCTCTCCATCTCGTCGCCAGTCCCCAGACTGGAGGAACCAACTCCCATCACCGGTGACACCCCGTATGGCACCCGCGCTGCGGTCCCATCCCACACCACCATGCTTGCCGCACCTCGCTCTCCCTCCGAGTGTTCAGCGGAACGGCTCCCCGCCTGTGATTAACCCACGAGAGCCCACACTCACTTCCGAAACCACGGTCCTTCACGATCTCCCGCCTTCCGGATGAAAGTCCGGATAAGAGGCGTCACGTGCAGAAATTGTCCGGGAGTCTGTCGGCCAGGATATCTTGAATAAAGGATCGTCCCACCGCACCCCTCTTGCACATTCTGGCGCATAGAACTCTGACATCAGGTACAGCACCTCTGTGTCATCTTCGAGCGTTTGAAACCCGTGGGCGATCCCTTTCGGGATGTACACCGCCCTCCGATTGTAAGCCGACAATTCTACAGCCACATGCCGAAGATAGGTTGGCGAATCCGGCCGCAAATCGACCAGGACATCGAAGATACTTCCAGCAATGCACCGAACCAGTTTGACCTCTTCATGCGGGGCAATCTGATAGTGCAACCCCCGGAGTGTCCCCTTCCGTTTGTTTCCGGAGAGATTGCTCTGCACCCATTGCGTGGTCAGCCCGTTCGATGCAAATTCACGCTGGCACCAGGCCCGGGCAAAATACCCCCGCTCATCCTCCAGTGGCTCGATGTCGACCACCACCGCACCTGACAAACCGGCAGCATGAAAGATCACGCGTATACCGTCACCTCAGGGATCGGCACAACAAACTGGCCACCCCACTCACGTATGAACGCCATTTGCCCCATTATCTCCTCTCGAAGATTCCACGGGAGAATCAGGACATAGTCGGGCTTGGTCTCTCGAAATCGCTCCGGGGCATAAATGGGGATATGCACACCGGGCAAGAACTGCCCCTGCTTATGGGGGCTGCGGTCCACTGTGTAGTCCACCAAGTCCGTTCTGATCCCGCAGTAATTCAAGAGGGTATTCCCCTTGGCAGGAGCCCCATATCCCACCACGGATTTTCCCCGCTCCCTTGCGTCGATCAAGAAAGACAGCAGCCGCCGCTTCGTAGCCTCCACTTTCGGACGAAAGGACAGATAGTGTGGTAACCGCCCAAACCCCGCAGCTTCCTCGCGTCGCTTCAGTTCAGATGCGCGAGGCCCGAGAGGCTTCTTCTGATCATCGCGGTGGCAGGCATAGATCCGTAGCGATCCACCGTGCGTGGACAGTTCTTCAACATCGAACAATCGCAACCCGTGATGGGCAAACACACGCTCGACGGCGAGGAAGGAGAAGTAGGAAAAGTGTTCGTGATAGATCGTGTCGAACTGGTTTTCCTCCATCAACCGCATCAGGTGCGGAAACTCCATCGTGATCACCCCGGAGGGTGCCAGAAGCACCTTGAGGCCCGCAACGAAATCGTTCAAGTCGGGAACGTGCGCCAGGACGTTATTTCCAATGATGAGGTCCGCGGCGCCTCTTTCGCTCACCACTTCTCTGGCAGTCTTTTCGCCGAAGAAGACCACTGTGGTCGGAACACCTCGCTGCCTCGCCACTTCAGCCACATTGGCTGCCGGCTCGATTCCCAAAACGGATATGTGCTTCGCGACGAAATTCTTCAACAGATAGCCGTCATTGCTCGCGATCTCGACGACTTTCGAATGCCCCCCCAACGCCAAACGTGCGATGATCATCTCCACATAGGCCTCGGCGTGTGCCAACCACGAGTCGGAGAAAGAGGAGAAATACGCATAGTCGGAAAAGATCGCGTGGGGGCTGGTGAATTGCTCCAACTGCACCAAGAGACACTGCTCACAGACATAGACATGCAGCGGATAGAACGGTTCCATGTGATTGGCCTGCTCGGCCTTGATGTAGGAGTTGGCCAGCGGGGACATCCCTAAATCCACAAAGGTATGCTCCAACGCGGCCCCGCACGACCGGCACTGCGAACGGCTCATGTGCTCCTCCTCCCTTTCGGCGTCGTCGAGTCAAGCCCACCGAATGAATGTCGCGCCCCGTCCTGACCACTACCCGCTGGTCCGGTTTCTCCATTGGAGACTATCCGTAAGATGCCCACGCTCCCGTAGCTGACGCAACGTCACGAGTCGCATAAACCCGCCCGTGCGAAACTCCGGATCGCGAAAGTTCATGGCCGTGAGCCCGTCCCTTAAGTCCACGACCGCCTGGTGCAAATCGACCATCGGCAGAAACCCTTGCGCCAGTTTTGTAAATCGGTCAAAGTTAACTCGATACGACCGCTTGTCGGGCTGCGCGTCCTTGTTGATCGACACCTCGACATTCGGCACCAGCTTCGCCACCGCCGAGGCCAACTCCTTGACCTGGTAATTCCAGCGGTCGCTGCCCACATTCAGGGTCAGATGTGTCCCTCCGTCCCGGTGATCACGCTGGATCGCCCAATCGATCGCTCGCGCCATATCCCGGACATGAATCAGGGGACGCCATGGGGTCCCGTCACTGAGAATGTTGATGCGCTGTGAGACCAATGCCCCGGCGACAAAATCGTTAAGCACCAGATCCAACCGAAGTCGATCGCTCATTCCACAGGCGGTGGCAAACCGCAAACAGGTGACGGTAAACCCTTCCGAGGCTAGGGCGAGCAAATCCCGCTCGGTATTCACCTTGGATTTGGCATACGCAGTCAGGGGATTCAATTCGTCCTCCTCCCGACGCGGACCGCCTTCAGCACAGCCATACACACTACAGCTCGAGGCAAAAACGAATCGACGCACGCCAGCCTGTTTGGCCTGTGTGGCCAGATCCATGCTTGCCCGATGGTTGATGTCGAGAGTCACCGATTCGAACATCGCCCCCATCGGATCGTTCGAGATCGCGCACAGATGCACGATCGCGTCCACGCCACGGAGCACATCCGCGTGGACGGCACGAATGTCACCAAAATACTGCACGTCCAGGTACGACTCTGGAAAGCGAGTCACCCCCGTGAGACAGTGCGAAAAATACCCCATGTCGTACCCGACCAGTTCAGCTGAAGGGTGGGCTTCCCGAAGCCGCTGCACGACCAACGGCCCCACGTATCCCATGTTCCCTGTAATCAAGATCTTCATCCCATCCCCCTTTAGTTCAAGATGGCCTTGATCCGCTCACACACATGTCCGGCAAAGGGGACACTGCATGTGAACGCCGGTGACACGGCGTTCAATACGTGCATCGACTGCGCATCCCCTTCCAGAACAAAATCCATTTCCAGTTTTCGCTTCTGAATATCCAACAGCTGAGCGCGAATGCCCGGTTTACCCCACGTGGTAAAGTGGGCGGGCTCTACCCCTTCCGCCAATTCGCTCGCCAGGGCCACCATCTTCGACTTGGAATACTTGGCCATTTCCTCCCATGCCAACGCCTTAAAGTCGAAATTCGAACGCAACAGCAAGCCGAGCCCACGCCTGGCCACCTCGGCAAATTCAGCCCATTGAAAATTGGATATGCCGCCGTAGTGCTCGCGCCACAACCCCGGGATCGCGGTCGGTCCGATCTTCACGCGCCCGCTTGCAGCCACGGTAAAATGGACGCCCAGAAATGGGTTCTTCAGATTGGGCACAGGATAAATGTTCGTCTTGATCGCGCCGGGCGCCTCATCCGAATATAGATACAACCCCTTGAAGGGAAGAATGCGGTACCGCTCCGAAAAACCGTAGTCACGCGCAATCTTATCCGCATAGAGCCCCGCGGCATTGACAACGTAGCGAGGCCGATAGACTCCATCGGAGGTTTCCACACGCCCCCTTTCGCCCCGTTGGTACCGCACTCCGCAGTGCACCTGCACCCCTTCCTTCACGGCATCCTGCTTCATCGCCTGCATGACCACACTGGGATCCACTGTGGAAGTGGCTGGGGAAAATAGGGCCCGCTCGCAGGTCTTGACCCGTGGCTCGATTCGCCTGGCTTCCGCTTCGGAAATCTCCTCAAGCGGAATCCCATTGGCACGCCCCCGCCGGAAGAGTTCATCAAGACCAGCATGATCGGCTCGATTGCGAGCCACAACCAACTTGCCGCAGCGATTGAGAGGAATGCCTTTGGCCTCGCAATATGCGGTCAAATATCGATTGCCCTGCCAGGTAAACTTCGCCTTCAAGCTATCAGGCGTGTAGTAGAACCCTGCGTGCAGGACACCACTATTGCGTCCGCTGGCGTGCAATCCACAGTCGGCCTCCTTTTCAATTAGGTGCACGCTGGCACCGGAAAAGGTCCGTCGCAACCCGATGGCGACATTCAACCCGATCACGCCGCCACCAATCACCAGGAAATCTGTCTCCACCTGGACTCACCACACTTTCCACGGTGCTTTAGCGGACTGCCACAGTTCTTCCAGATAGGTCTTTTCACGCAGGGTATCCATGCACGACCAAAAACGGTCGTGCCGATAGCCCATCAGCTGTCCTTCGGACGTCAACCGTTCCAACGGCTCCCGCTCCCAGCTAATCGAATCCCCCTCCACATAATCGATCACGCGTCGGTTCAATACATAGAACCCGCCATTGATCCACCCCTCCCCGACATGCGGCTTTTCTTTGAACTCCATGATCTGATCGCGCACACGATCCTCGTCAAAAATCATGCGCCCGAATCGAGCCGGCGTTCGCACCGCAGTGACAGTCGCCAACTTTCCATGCGCCGCATGGAACTTGATCAACGCCTGCACATCAATGTCCGCGACTCCATCACCGTAGGTAAAATGAAAGTCCTCATCGTGCTCCAACCATTTCTTCAGCCGCTTCAACCTTCCCCCTGTCTGGGTATGCAGCCCGGTATCCACCAAATGGACCTTCCAATCCTCGTGTTGGGCCCCGCCGTGAATGGTCGTCTTTCCGCTATCGAGGTCGACCGAAATGTCCTTGTTGAACATGTAGAAGTTAAGGAAATAGTCCTTGATCATTTCGCCCTTGTAGCCTAGCGCAATGATGAACTCCTTCACTCCATGGGAGGCGTAGATTTTCATGATGTGCCAAAGAATCGGCTTGCCCCCGATCTCGACCATCGGCTTGGGCCGCAGGTGCGTCTCTTCCGACAATCGCGTGCCGAGCCCCCCTGCCAAGATGACCGCTTTCATACCGCCTCCCCTTGCCACACGGTGGCGTACCCCGTGCCGGCTGCGTTACCTTGCTGCCTCGAACCGCTCGTTATCATCAACATCGATCGACGTTGAAAGATTGTAGGCATCCGGATGCCCGTAGTGAGGATGATCAAGGATATGCAAGCTATACATCATGTCGATCCACCACCACCGAAACTGGGGCGGCACGAAATAGTTCAAGCCCTTGATCGTCGATAACTTCCTCATGGCGTGCGCGGCGTTAAACTCTGAAATGGCCAACAATTCCGCCCCATACTCAGTGACATCCTTCCCAATCGCGCTCCGGAAGGAACACGGGACCCGTGGAATGATCCGAGCCGGTTCCGCTTCCAACAATCCCATGGCATCCTTCGTTGAGCTGTACATCCCCGTATCGAAGGCCACGAACGCAATCGGCGCGGGCCCACCTCGCAGGAAAACGGGAACCGTATCCTTCAGCAAACCCATTTTCAATTGAGCTTTGCCCAATCGTCGCGTGAGCTCTTTGACATCACAAGGATAGTAGCCTTCGGACCATTTGTATGGCATGTCGCGATGGTCAATGGGCTTGGGGATTCCGATTCCCGTATCGAATCCGTACACCTCGATCCCGATATCCACTATCTTTTCCGTAATCTCCGCCGCTCGTTGCATGGCCAACAGTCCAGCTCCACCGGCCACACCGATCTCCATGACGGAAATCTTCTGATGCCCCAACACTTTGCCGAGCGCCGCGCCCTGGAGTACGCCCCACACGTAGTGTGGGCGCTTTGCTGCCACGGGGTCTCCCATAACCCGAATCATGGTCGCCCACAACCACTTGTAACTGTTGTCGAAGGGTACCATTGCCGGTTCAGCCGGCACGGCCGCAGCTTCTTCTGGCTCTGCCAACCAAAGACGGAGTTGGCGATAGATGCTCCTCAGCAGTCTCTTCACACCCATGGTTGGCCCTTTCTCGATCTCTCGACCACTTCGGTTCCAGTCACTCTTTTCCGAAGCCCCCTAAACATTCCGTCTCGGTCGGTACTCCGTCGTCCATTTCAACATCGGCCGCACCACTCCCACCATGTCCCCCGTAAAGTCCCCACGTGCAGAATCGCCCTCCAGGCTATCCAGCACCTGGAAACTCACCACCTCTTGCTCATAAAACTGCACCCGATGGGGCACGAGAGAGAAGCATGCGGGGCTTACAAAAAAACTCCCCTCGGCCAGGAGATTGCCGGGCACCCATCCCGTAACGACATATCGTCCTGAAGGCCGCGGACGCTTTCTCCAATCGGGATCAAGATCAAATGCCTCGAACAGTTGCACCCCTTCCTGATTCACAATGACAAAGGCCGGACTCAGGACAAAACCGGACTCCAGCACTTCGATCTCCATCTCCACGGCAAAAGACTGTCGGATGTCGATCGTATGAACGACCTGTCCATCATGCCCTTTTACCCGAACGGCGCATAACCGGGCGGTGGCATCACCTGGAGCCGTGGCCATGTCGCTCCACACTTTTTCTGGCCCGGAGCTATACCCAGCATGCAGGTAGGTACTGGCCACTTGAGCAGACGGACCATCGGCAATCACACGCCCCTTGTCCAGAAGAATCGCTCGCTGGCACAGCCTGGTAACGGCTTGCATATTGTGGGAAACGAACACCACCGTTCGCCCGGCCATGCCGATATCATGCATCTTGTTCATGCATTTTTGCTGAAACTGCGCGTCACCAACAGCCAGCACCTCATCCACAATCAGAACTTCGGGGTCCAGATGCGCGCCCACTGCAAACGCGAGCCGCACGTACATACCGCTCGAATAACGTTTCACTGGTGTATCGATGTACTTTTCAATGTCGGAAAATGCCACAATTTCGTCGAACTTCTTGCTAATCTCCGCGCGATTCATTCCCAGAATGATTCCACTTAGGTAAATATTGTCCCGTCCGGTCAATTCGGGATGGAAGCCAGTCCCGACTTCCAACAGCGTACCTACGCGACCAAAGATCTCGGCCCGCCCGGAGGTTGGCTCCGTGATACGGGACATGATCTTGAGCAGCGTGCTCTTCCCTGCTCCGTTTCTCCCGATCATTCCAACGACTTCGCCACGCTTGATCTCAAAAGACACGTCCCTTAGGGACCACACTTCCTCGCGCCTGGTTTTGATACGCCGGGACGTAACCGCGGCCAATACTCGGGACAGCCCACCCTGGACCCCTTCAGCAAGTGAGTTACTGAATGGTTGCCCGACATTGATTACGTACTTCTTGGATAAGTTCTGAGCCCGGATAGCAATCTCGCTCATGGCAATCTGGCCTCAGAACGGTTGATGGACGACCTCGTGCTCAATCCCCTCTCCTCCCCGCTCATGCCGCTCGGTTGGGACGCCACGACTCTACGAGCTCCAGGCTATACTGGGTATTCCATATGAGCTTCGGCCTGATCAGCCCCAGCATCTCCCCAGAATAATCGCCACGGGCAGAGTCCCCTTGGACACTGTCAACGACCTGAAACGCCACCACTTCACGCTCATAAAACTGGATTTCATGGGGAACTACGGAAAAGCAGGACGGACTGACAAAATAGGTGCCTTCGGCAAGCAAGTTTCCTGGGATGGTCACACGTGCGCGATAGCGACCGGAGGGCCGTGGCCGACCCCGCCAGGCCGGGTCAAGATCAAACGTCTCAAACAGGTCGACTGCCGAGTCGTTCGTAAGGACGATATTGGGAACCAGCACCCGCCCAGGCTGCGACACGTCGAATTCCATCTCCACGTTGAACTCATGGCGCACATCGATCGCCTCGCACGGCCGCCCATCGGGTCCCACGATCCGAAGAGCACGCAGCCGCGCCGTCGCGTCCCCTGGCGCAGTGGTCGGATCCGACCATTGCACCGAAGTGGATGCATGGCCGCCGGCGTGCAGATACTGGCCTACGATTTTGGCGGGAGGGCCGTCCGCCACCAGTGAACCCTTGTCCAAGAGGAGCGCCCGTTGGCAGAGCCTGGTGATGGCCTGCATATTGTGCGACACGAACAACACGGTTCGCCCCTCTGCTCCTATCTGTTGCATCTTGTCCAAACACTTGGCCTGGAATTGCATATCCCCGACCGCCAAAACCTCGTCGACGATCAAGACTTCTGGCTCCAGATGCGCACCGACCGCAAACGCCAAGCGGACATACATTCCACTGGAGTATCGCTTGACGGGAGTATCAACGAATTTGCCGATCCCTGCGAATTCGACAATTTCGTCGAACTTCTTGGCCACTTCCCCTCTCTTCATTCCCAGAATGATTCCACTGAGATAAATATTGTCCCGGCCAGTCAATTCAGGATGAAATCCCGTTCCCACCTCAAGCAGCGTCCCTACCCTGCCGAACACTTCGACACGCCCTGTTGTCGGCTCCGTGATTCGGGACAAGATCTTCAGAAGCGTGCTCTTTCCCGCTCCATTTCTCCCGATAACCCCGACCACTTCGCCCTGCCCGATTTCAAATGACACATCGCGCAGGGGCCAAATGTCTTCGCGCTGCTTCGCCCGTAGCATAGGGTCGCACGCCCATGATGTAAGGCTTCGACACAACCGTTCCAAACCCTCCCCCGACTCGCGATTTTCCTCCCCTTTCACAGAAATGGAGTACCTCTTCCCCAGATTCTTTGCGAGAATCGCAGGTGCACGCATAATGACTTCCCCGTGGTGCCTGCAAACTAGACTACTAGGCGTATCTCAACTGACACGCCTTACTAGATCACATCGGCAAACGTCCGCTCCATGCGATTGAAGTAGGCAATTCCGCCGACGAGCAGCACCGCCACCAACGCAATTGATTGCCCCAAGACCCAAGGATCTGGAGCATGGGAGCCCAGCAACGCCCAACGAAATCCTTCCAACACGCCAACCATGGGATTGAGCGTATACAACCACATCCACTTCTCCGGCACCAAACTTACCGGGTACACCACCGGAGAGCCAAACATCCACAATTGCGTCAGTAATGGAACCACCGCCCCGACATCCCGAAATTGCACGTACAATGCGGACAACCACAGACTGACCGCCAGTGCGATCGCCACGGTCATGGCCACAAACAACGGCAGCGTCACGATCCGCCACCCAATGGGGATCCCGAACCAGATCATCATGACAAACAGCAGGATAAAGGCAATGCCCAAGTCAATGAGGCCACCTAGCGTTGCTGAAAACGGAACGATCAATCGAGGGAAGTATACTTTCGTGATGAGATTCGACTCCGCGACAACACTGAATCCACCACGATCTAAACTCTTCGCGAGGTATCCCCAAGGTACCAGCGCCGCATAGGCAAAGACCGGGTAGGGGATTCCGTCCGAGGGCAAGTTGGCGAGCTTCCCAAACACGAAGGTGAAAACCGCCATCATGGCCAAGGGTTGAAGAATGGCCCAGGCCAGCCCTACCGTAGTCTGCGCGTAACGAGCCTTCAAATCTCGCCAGGCCAGAAAGTAGAGCAACTCGCGATATTCCCATAAATTCCGAAGACCAAGCCGAAAGAACTGCGTAGCCGGCTCGATCACAATAGTCGGAACGGTTGGCACGGATGAATTCATGATTCCTTCCTTCTTCACAAAACATTCAACACTGGAATTCGATCGAGCCCGAGGGCAGACGCCGCTCACACACTTCCACGACAGTTGAGGCAGCCCAGTGCCCTCATTTCGTTCGGGTGCAAGACCTTTCCGTAACCAACTCTGCCCACAGAGGGACCCTGCTTGGTTACGCTTCCAAGTGGAGGGGAGTGGGGCGTGAACTATACCCCCGACGGACTGAAAAACTTAGACTACCACCCTCCCAGACCGTTCCGGCTTGATCGAGAAGATCCGTCGACTCGTTCATTCCAACCTAAGTCCGGATGTCCAAGAAAATAATAGCACTTCAGGGGCTTTTCGCACAGAAGACAGGCATAACCTGCAGACAACCAGGACGGAGCTCCCGACAGGTCCCACAACATCAGGGAATTGTGTGGAGCCAGCCGTAGCCTTGGAAACAACCTAGGCGCGGCTCCCCACCTGAGCACTGACTCTAACACTGGTTCCTTGGCCGAGCTTAACCTCCGTGCGCATACTTTCACCTTAGCCGACGAGGCATACCATCCCTCTGTGCTCATCAGGCCACCCCCCTCGCCTAGCCAGCCAGAGCGCCTCCTCCGCAAGGGCCCACCCTTCCGACGACCAAGGAGGACTGTGCACGGTTGCTGCTTTCACAATCGACATCATGTGTCAGGCCGGCACCAGCAGTATGCGGAAGTCTCCCCTCAGCACCATACAGATCTCCAATCGGACGAACCGCCTCCCGGATAGAGGCAAACGGAAAATCTGCTACCAGCTTCACCAATCGCTCCTCGGTCTTGGCAAGATTCGTATAGTGCCGAATACGGGAACTCAACGGCCCTTTCATCCGCGGCTGCTCCGGATCCAACTCCCAAGGATGGAAATACGTGACGAGTGGAGCCCCGCTTTGCGCTGCCCTGCCCAGCAGAAAGCGGAAGAGCGCATACGGGCAAAACCGAAAGTAGCCGCCTCCTGCAATCGGTACCCGCATTCCAGCAACCTCGACCGTTGATGGTGGCAACTCCCAAATGGGTCCAGCCTCGGTCTGGATCTGATGAAGCACGGCTGCTGCCCCGGGGATCCCATACGTATCGTGCACGATCGGGAAAATGCTGGTATCGTACTGGTACCCTTCCTGAACGAGAATCGGGAGAGCCCACAGCGAATCCTTCGTAATCGAGAAACTCGGCGCTCGATATCCGAGCACAGCTTGCCCCGAGATATCCTCAAGAATTCGCTTGGCCCTCCGAATATCTTCACGAAATACGACCGGCGTTTGGGAAGTCACTAACTCATGCGCATACCCATGAGAAGCCAGTTCATGTCCCTCCAACACGATGCGCCTGATGACAGACGGGCAACGCTCCGCCACCCAGCCCAGCACGAAGAAGGTCGCGTGCAGTCCTCGGGCTGCCAGCAACGTCAGAATCTTGTCGGTATTCTGGGCCACGCGGCTTTCGAACTGCTCCCAGTGGCGCCGGCGCATTGGAGATGAGAACGCAGAGACCTGGAAATGCTCTTCAATATCAAAAGTTAGGCAATGCAGAGGGGGCGGGGGCTGAAGGTGATTCATATCACTACCTGGCTCCCTGCCCGCAGACAACCACCTTGATCGTCTCCAACATAATACGTGCATCCAAGCCGAGGGAGAGATTCTTCAAATAGTACAGGTCATACTGAAGCTTCGTATGGGAATCTTCCGCTGACGCCCCATACCTGAATTGGGTTTGAGCCCATCCGGTTAAACCAGGACGAACCGTATGCCTTAAATCGTAATACGGGATACTATTCCGTAGGTCCTGCACGAAGACTGGACGTTCTGGTCTGGGGCCAACGAGGCTCATTTCTCCCTTCATCACATTAATGAGTTGCGGGATTTCGTCCAGACGCCACTTACGGAGGAACCTCCCCACTCTCGATACCCGGGGATCCCCTTCCGCTGCCCATTTGGCCCCTGACTTCTCCGCATCCTTCGACATCGATCGGAACTTCCAGATCATATACGGTTGACCACGAAGGCCGACTCGCATCTGACGGTAAAACACCGGGCCAGGCGAATCGAGCTTGATCAAGATCGCGACAATGACCATGACGGGAAACAGGAGGACCAATCCGACTGCAGCCAACACAAAGTCGAGGACTCGCTTCAACGCCATCGTCAAAATACGGCGTCGGAACCCAGTGGAAAAGATAAGGGCACTTGGTTTCAGGAGATCAATCGACAACCTGCCCGATTCCTCTTCATAGAGAAGGTGCCCGTCGACGATGTCCAGCCCCATGGCCTTCATATCCAGCAATGTCTGAACGGGGAGCACAGCCCTGCGATCCTCCAGACAGACCGCGATAGTATCGACATGGTACCGCTCCGCAATCTCGAAGAGTTGATCGAACGTACCAAGCACGAGCGCCCCCCCCTGACGTTCCCCTATCTGGGACTCCTCCTTGGCCAGAAAACCAACCACCTCCGTAAACCAAGCCCCACGCTGAAACAGGACCTCGCAAAGATCCCTTCCCAGCGGCCCGATTCCGAGGATCAAGACTCGTCTCTTCAAGGAAGGCAACCGAAGTGTGAGGCCACCGAGCGGCACCCGCAAATTATCCGGAACCAAGCCGACTTGTGGTTCCGAATTACTTGAGCTGCTCATGGTGGGCTTCATGGTAGTACATCTGTTGCATGTAATAGGGCGTATCCTGTACCTCAAGCCCATTCAGGACCACCGAAATAGGCCCGGGGTCTCCAATAGTCTTCAGAGCCTTCTGCACCGCGTCACGCCCCGTCACTCCCGCACGAATGACCATCACCACCACATCCGCCATACTGGCCAATACGTTCATGTCCGCCAAGGGGAGGATCGGCGGGGCATCCATCACGATATACTCAAACCGCTCCCGAAGATCGGATAACAAGTCCGCCACCTGTTGCATTTTGGATAAAGCTGGCGGCCCATCACCGACAGACCCAGCAGGAATGATGGTGAACCCCAACCCCTCAGGTCGATGGAGGCACTCCTCCAGCGGCTTGTCGCCATGCAGAACTTCCGCAAGTCCCGGGTGCGACTCAACACCCGCATACACATGCTGCATCGGACGCTTCAGATCACAGTCGACCAATACGGTTTTCTTATCAAGATCACGAGCCAACACATGCGCAAGGTTGAGGGACGTACATGACTTCCCCTCTCCCATCAAGGCGCTCGTCAACACGATCACCGTACTCTTTCGCTCACCAGCCATTAGCTCCAGACGAGTCGCTGCTACACGAAATTGTTCCGCGACAAGGGATCGCGGCCGCCAGAGCGTAACCAGTTCAAGACCCGGCGCTAGCCGAGAGGTTACCCCTGCGCCACCAAGAACGTCCCCATTCTGGGATGAATTTCCCCCCTTGGCATAGTGGGGCAGCAATCTCCCCGCTTTGCCTGACTGCAGCAAAGGCACGGGGCGATCACGCCGGGCGAGCAGACTTGCCGCTTTGGCAGATCCACCGAGAGCGCTTTCGTATTGAGGGATGGTGACGAGGACAGGAAGCCCAAGCGCAATCTCCACTTCTTCGGCGGAAAAAAACCCTCGCCGCAACAACTCGAGCCCAATAGCCCCGCCGAACCCGAGCGCACACCCGATGCCTAAGCCCGCAAGCATGATAAACGGCACATTCGGCTTCTCAGGAAGCCCTGGCAAGTTCGCAGGATCGACGACTTTGAATTGAGAGCCTTTTTTCCTCCGCTCGACATCGCCTGCCAAGGAAGCGTTCACCTTCTTTTCCAGCAAAAGCTGATAGCTTTTCTGCAGATTCTCATAATCTCGCTCAAGCGCCGACATTTTCTGACGATGCGCTGGAGCTCGATCGACTCGGGTCTGGTAGCGCTGAATGTCGGCGGCAATTCTCGACTGCTTGACCTTGATCAACTCCATTTGTTCATCAAGGTCTTCTCTCTGGCGCAACAGATCCGCATGGTATGAGTCGATCGGGGCCCCCTTCTTTCGTTTCTTGGCCAAGATGGGCTCATCCGAGTCGCCGGCCTGCCCTACATAGTCCTCAGTTGAAATCGCCTTGAGCTTCTTGATCTCCTCCTTGATTTGAACGATATCGGGGTAATTTTCCTTGTACACGGCCATGAGCCCAAGTAGCTGGCGCTCAAGCTCCTTGATTCGAGCTAGCCGCATGTCCCTCATCTTCCGCGGATTTCCGTCTGCCCCCTGCCCCTGCTCTTCATACTCACGAATGGCCTTATCGAGAGATGCCGCCCGCATGACCAGCGTTTTGGCCATCTCGCTCTGCGTCGTCTGCTCGGACTCCAGCCGATCCAGCGCGCGAAGATTGGCTTCCATTTGCTCGGGCAACTCACCAAGATACTGACGCTTGAAATCAGCTAACGCCTTCTCTTTGGCTTCCAGCTGATCTTTCATGACGTCCAACTCATGCTGAATAAACTCCGTCGAAGCCTCAGCAATTTCTTCCTTGCTTCGGGAGCTCTCCTCGATAAAATAGTCGGCCAGGCGAATCGTTGCATCCCGCGCCACGGTCGGACTCTCATCTGAAAAAGACAGCGTCACAAAGGATTGATCTTTGGCAAGGTCAATCTTAATGGCTCCCCTCATACGGGTCACGACACCATCCTCGAATCCCGTCCCCGCACGACTCTTATCGTAGCCGTACAATCGAAGTTCACCCGCCACTTTCGTCAACAGCTCTCGGCTAAACAGGATCTGCTTCATGACAGTGGCACGGTTCTGCATCATTGCAACCCGGTCTGTTGCCCCCTCCGCCCTCACCGACTCCACGCCCTTGACATTCAGCACCTTCTGCTCTTCGGCTAAGATCATGGTGGAGGACCGATACGTCTTGGGAAGAACCATGCAGACCACCCAAGCCCCCCCAAGTGACACCAGGACACAGCTGATAATCAGCCACTTTCTAAGCAGAATGGCCTTCAGGTAGTCCTGTGGACTGAGCAACCGTGTCGTCACTTGATGCCTTTCTCGGAGCTAGACGCACCGGAGACTGGACTTCCCGACAAGCCAACCCCGGACCGCCCGTCTCCGATACCCCCGCTCCTAAAAAACCCTTGGGTTGGCGTAAACACATATCCAAGGGTAAACATCACTGTATGTTTCGAGAAATCGAATACCTGATTGCCTTGATTGACCAGGGCCGGAATGGGGCTTTGATCGATGAAATTCAACCAGCCATGAGTGAGGCTGACTTGCAGATTGGGCGTCACGAGATAGTTGAGAGCGGCCGTCGTACTGTAACTATCGGTCGCGAAGGTGACATTCTGAAAACTTCCGATACTCCGCGCAAAATTCACCCCTACTTGGCCAGTCACTCGATCCGTCAGTCCGAAGCTACTGGTAACCCCCACGACATGGGTGACCATCGGACCAGATTCGGCGACATAACTTGGGAACACGCCAAAGTTATAGCTCAAGGCAACCATATATCGCCCCCTGGGAAGAATTCCCCCCGCCGACATGCTCCCCGATTGCGCCGGCAAAGAGCCGATTCCTCCCGCTGCCCGTTGCATAGTAGACATCAGCATCGGAGACGCCGACATTCTGCCTCCCAGCACTCCGGCCTCTCCCGTGGCACCTCTCAGCGTGGATGAGACTGAGTTCCAACTCAACACAGCACTGGCCACCGGCTGGACGGTCATGGGAATTCTCCTAGGAGTTGCGGCCGTACGATCCGTAAAAGGCTCAAGAAGGGTGGCGCCACCCGAAATAGCCGTTTGAATCTCCCGAGTCCAAAGCCTTGACCAACTCCCCGCCCCCGTATGCATCACGAATGAATCAATCCCCTGATCAAATCGTGAATATGAATAATTCATACCAATGGTATTCACGCGAGAGACTTGCGTGGTTGTTCCCAAGTTGACCGTGTGGCTAGTGGTGTCGAATAATTGATTCTGAAGTGCACTACTCGCAAGGCCAAATTGCCCTCCGAAAACAATCTGGTTATACATATAACCAAACTGAGCCTGCGTTGACGGTGTGAGCGTATATCCACCGCTCACGCCGGCGGTATAAGAAGAAATTCTCACCCTATTGGCGACCAGTCCAGAATCAAACGGCCCTACGACCCCTCCCCCACTTCCCCCCCCCGTGGAAAACCCTACGCCAGAAAACCCCACCCCCCCGCCACCAAAGGCTGAAGCTGCTGGGGTAAATTGATACGCGCCCATCACAGTGAAGTTATTGAACCGGTTTGAGATTCGCCTCGCGGTGTCCGTCATATTGATCGTGGCCGCCGCGTTCACTCCTGCAAAATCCAACTCGGAATTGTTCACGTACTTACCCACAACACCGCCAACCGTAAACGACCCCGTCAGCGCAGATGACGTGTGCGTCACAATCAATTGAGGATTTACGAAGGTGACAAAGTCATCCGCCTTTGTCCCTGGAGCCAGCAATGACTTCGGCGCATAAAATACATTGCTGTCATACTGCTCAGATATCGAGATGATCGGAAACAGTCTAGTATCAGCCTCCGCCGTCGACGCTAGCACGCACAGAAGCCATCCAACCAGGACCGAGACTCTCCACCCAGCGCCCCCGGGCTCACACCTATGGAACAACAATGACATCGCCAGCCTTAAGCACAAAATTGGCATCCAAATTCCTTCCTAAAATAATATCGTCGTAGGGCACAGGAATTTGGACCTGCTTTGGCTCGCCATGCCCGTTCGTCACCATTCGCAGCACATGCATCTTGTTCCGAGACGCAAATTGGGTGAAGCCCCCTGCATAAGAAATGCCCTGCAACACCGTAGCAAAGGACTTCAGCGTGAATTTTCCGGGTCTTCCAACCTCTCCCAAGACGTAAATGTAATAGCTATTGATCTCCTTGACCGTCACCGACACGGTGGGATTCGACATGAACTCGGCCAACCCGTCGCCAATGCGTTTTGACAACGCTTGAGCGGTCAGTCCGGCGGCCGGCACATCCCCGATCAGCGGTATGCTGATCTTCCCATCCGGACGAACGGTAACTTCCTTCGAGAGCTCCTGATTCCTCCAGACATTGATGATAAGCACATCCTCTGGTCCGATAAGAAATTCGGTCGGGGCGGCAAACTTGGCAGAGTATTCAACTTGCTGGTTCTGGCATGCGGCACCAATGGAAAGCATTGCTACCAAAAGTACGCTCAGGACATGTCGACCGATCTTCCCTCTTTGTGTCATATGCCTTTCCACCAGCGAATGGAGACAGTTAAAGTATTTTTCAGTATTCCTAGCGACTCGGCAAGACCACCATGGTTTCAGACGGGACCACGATCAAATCCCCAGGCTTCAGCTCGATATTTTGGTTCGACCCATCACGAATCACGATGTCATCATAGCTAGCCTTGATCTTGGTGGAAGCCTCACTGTCCTTGCCGAACCGAAAGACCACGATCTTGTTCCTGGCCGCCACCTGGGTAAACCCGCCTGCGACCGTAATGGCCTGCAAGAGTGTCAACTTACTCTTGAGCGGATACTTGCCAGGCTTATTGACCTCGCCCATGACATAGATCTGATAACTATTCACTTCACGGACAAGAATGGAGACTGTAGGGTTTTCCATATAGGCCCTGAGTCGACCGGAAATCTCCTCCGTCAATTGGGAAGCGGTTTTTCCAACAGCCGACACATCACCCACTAGTGGCAAAGAGATTCGTCCGTCCGGCCGTACCTGCACCTGCTTGGAGAGGTCATTGTTCTTCCAGACCGATATCTCCAAAACGTCCTCAGGCCCCAGGATGTACTCCGGCGTGACGATCAGCTGGGAATTTTCCGTAATCGGCACGGCTGTACGGGTAGCGGCGGTCGTCGAGGTGGAGGAAGACGCCAATGGCCCGATCCCCTGCGCCCAACTCACGGCCGTCCAAAGAAGCCCCACCACCACCAACACTGCTTGCGAAAATAGCTTCATGTGCCCCTCAACCGGTTAAGACTTTACTTCCCTCTTCGCTCAATCAGCCCCAGCTACCCAGACGGGGGCATCCACTCAAACAGACTAAGTATAGCAATAATTTCTATCTCCCCCGCGACGCTCCGCCAACCTTCCGATCATTCACACACCTGAGACTACACTCCAGTCCAGCGGAAGGATCGCTTCATTGGTGATTCGACATCTGGGGTTACTAGAACACGGAACCCCAAATTGAAAAATACCTCAAGGGTATCCTCACACACCCATTTTCCTCCCCATTAGACTGGCCTTACTGCTCTCCATCTCGTTGCACCCTGGTTCCGACGGTGAACCCGCCGACACTACTGTCCAACATATTGCTTCGGAGCAGCGTGCAGCAATGTACATTCCTTTGCAAAATTGGTGCGCAATATTGGCCACTGGCCCTGGGCACCTGAGAGGATGGCCAGAAAGGCTAGAAATTATTCTTCAACGTATTTTCAACTACATAGGATCTATCCGCACCGCTAGACCAGTTCAACAGCAAACGAACGGGTCAGCATAATCCTTTCGGCTTCTTGCTACAAGACAAGAAATTGTCACTTTTCTGAAAACTCTTATCGAAACGGATACGCCCCTCGAATTTGACTCCCTCCAAAGTGTTAGGTAATATCTCTTTAGGGGGATATTTCTGGAATCAATAAACATAAGGCATTGATATCAATGAAACATTAAGGAAGCAACTAGGAGTACGCATGCCAACCCCACACGGTTTAGACGGATCGTCCCAGGGCCACGTTGATTCCATTACCGAGCAACGGGCAGGACCGGGCATTGTCGTACTGTCCTCATCGCTGCAGCTCTTGCACATGAATCGCCAAGCCTCTGAATTGTGTAAGAAGATCAATCAAGCCGAACACACGGCTGAAGGCCCCAAACAAGCCCATGGGGTTCTCCCCACGGCTTTGACGGAACTGTCCTCCGAAATCATCAAGGCCCTGACCGTAAGGACGGAAGCCAAGGATTGGGAGCAGTTTGAAGTCAAGCGACTAGCAGGAGCGTCGGAATCTCCGATCTTGCTCCGGGGATTCGGGCTGCCCGATCGGAGCGGGATCAACAACGCCCGTCTCGTCATTACGATGGAAGAAGTAGGCCGACGGCAGCAATTCAGCACGGAACAGGCCAAAGAGAGGTTCCAACTCACTAACCGGGAACAGGCTGTTGTGGAGCACCTGGCCAAAGGCTGGACAAATAAAGAAATTGCGAACGCTCTCAACATCACGGAACAAACCGTGAAAGAGCATATCAAGCATATTATGAGAAAAACCAACTCGACGACACGGACGGGAATTCTGGCCCAGATATTCCGCTCCTAATCGAGGAATTGTCACATTATCCACACACCGAGTGACTCATTCCCATCACAGCTTGAATCCTCATGCGAGGCTGTGCAGTGGGGATGAATCATGATTATCAAGTAATTACAATGGCTTGAGAAAATCAGTTCTCTGGTCCGCCCATTGCTTATCTGAAGGGCAATGGATACGGATTCAAAAGCCTGCAATTGGAAGAACATGGCCATTGTCATGTTCTTCTTCCTCACCGGCTGTCAAACCGGAGGCGATCTCCTACAGCATACAGGTCAGAGCCAGCTCGACTTCGGTGGCTCATGGTCGGCCTACTCTGCCTGTAAGCAGAGCCGGGAATTGCGGACGGTCCTGAAGCAGGCCGATTCACTCAGCCCGGCGATCCAGCCTGCGCAGCTTTCTCCCGCAGGCCAACCACAGCTGGGCCTAGGTGCGCGGGTGGCGGCACTCCTCGTAGCCAACAAGCCTCGGTATGCCGCAGACCCTCAGGTAATGGCGCTGGACTGCTGGCTTCATGCGGGGCGAATCGCCGAGCAACAGGGCCAGCCGGAAGTCGCGCACCGCATGTATACGAAAGTCCTTCAAGGACCTCGCACCGCCGACACGGCCTATTTTGTTGGAATCGCCCAGTCGAACCTCAGCACCCTTCAGATCCCGCTGCAGGCATTGGCACCCTCGACAGCTGTCGCCCCCTCGAACTAGGCATCCTCGCCAACCGGCTCTCGGGTTTGAGCGTGGAAGGCAATCCTAGCGTTGATAAACACCCTCATAGCCGATCGCCGAATCTTCCCAACCAACCGACCGTTGCATCCCCTGCTGTACCAAACGTTGCCAGTCCGCCTTCCGCTCGAAGCAGCGGATGGTTTGGCGAATCGCGCTTCCCAATGCCGCCGCGTCAGCCGACTCGAAGACAAATCCAGTCGCATCCGCGTCTGGGCTCGCGCCTTCTGAGACTCCTTTGACGGTATCAGCCAACCCCCCAGTGCGGCGGACAACCGGCACCGTGCCATATCGCAAACTGCACAGCTGAGTAAGACCGCATGGTTCATAGCGGGAGGGCACCAGGAAGGCATCCGCCCCCGCTTGAATTCGATGCGCCAGCCCTTCATCAAATCCAATGACGGCGTTCACCTGTGCGGGAAATCGCGAGGCAAGATCCTCCACCCCGGCCTCCAACTCGGGCTCGCCAGTGCCCAGAACGATCAGCTGCCCACCGCCGCGCACCAGCACTGGCGCGGCCCCCATCACCAAATCGACCCCTTTCTGGGCTACCAATCGCGATACCATCGCAAAGAGGGGAACGTCGGCCGCAGGCAACCCTCGTTCGCGCTGCAACGCGCGCTTACACACCGCCTTGCCACCCAACTCCAGGCTGGAATAGTTCGCAGGCAGCCACCGATCGGTGGCCGGATTCCATACATCCGTGTCGATCCCGTTTACGATACCCACGAGCCGATCTCGCCGCTCCCGGAAGACGCCCTCAAGACCGAATCCGTATTCCGGCGTTTGGATTTCCTGACAATAGGTCGGACTCACCGTCGTCAACGCATCGGCATGGATCACTCCGCCCTTCAGCAGGTTGACGGACCCGTAAAATTCCAATCCTTGAGGGGTGAAGAGGCCAGCCTCCAATCCCAGCTGCGGAAATTGATCGGCCGGAAAGATGCCTTGGTAGCCGACGTTGTGCAACGTCAGGACCGACCGAACATGACGGCTCCAGGGTGCACCCGCATGGGTGGTGCGAAGATAGGCTGGCACCAAGGCCGCCTGCCAATCATGGGCGTGAATGACATCCGGCACCCACCCTTCCCGGTGAACCCAATGATCAACAAGGCCGAGCGCCGCCCGGCAGAAAAACGCGAACCGAGCCAAGTTGTCCGGATAGTCCTGTCCAGACTCCTGATACAACCCCCGACGGCCAAAGTACACATCCTGACGAATCGCGTAAAACTCCACCGACTGAGCGGAACCACCCCCAGCCTCTTTCGGAAACATTCGTTCAACTGTGGCTGAACGAGTCCCGCCCCCGTCGAGAACGGGAAGCTCCACAATCGATTCGCGTCTGGCCACATGCGGCTCCACGGAGGGATACGCAGGACACACGATGCGCAAGGTATGACCGCGGGCAGCCAAGGCCGCAGACAGGCCCGCTACCATGTCGGCAAGCCCTCCGGTCTTGGCGAACGGCGCCACTTCCGACGCCACCATCAACACGTTCAATGGCTGCATAGCTGGCACATCCAGGAACGGCCCCCTGAAAGAGTGGTCGACGTCATCGCGAGGGGCCTCCACCCTCAAGCCGCGTCTTGAAGCGAGCCTCCCGCTGCCACTGCTTCCCAATTCCATGGACCTGGTCGGCCGGAAGCGTCTCCCGATAGACAAGCCGATCCTCATAAAACCCCAGCACCTCGCCGCGATCCGGATAGGCCACAAAAAGACCATCCCCCACAACAGTCGACAGATCCCAGTCTTTCGGGTATTCCCCTAATTGCACTCGAAAACTGGGCACCCACTGCCCGCTGGTGAGCGGAAAGAACTGAACCCGTTGCACGGAGGCATAGGTGGGCGTACCCCACGCGGTCAGAATCGGACGGCTGGAGAGTTGGTGCAAGGGAAGTTCTCCCCTTGCCACAATGGCCTGCTGCTCCGGAAGACTCGGCAATCCACCACACCCCACCAAAAGCGCGACGGCCGCCAAGGTCGGCACGGCCGATCGCAGGAACCACCACCGGCGGACGCCCCCCCCCCACGCCCACCCCTTCGCCTCAGACAGCATAGGCCGATTCTCCTTACAACAGGCGGCGGCTCTTGGGCGCCTCCACCTGGTCCGGATGGCACTGCCGACACTGGCACAATTTGCGCAAGAACGAAAACGAATAAATGCCCGTGTCATGACCGTCGCTGAACGTAAACCGAAGCGCGTACCGGCCCACCGGCTCCACATCCTGCATCATCATGAGTAGCGGAACATCGTCCGGCTGGAGTTTCAACTCGCCTGTCCACTCATCCGTGCACGCCGCGCAGGGACAATGCAGGCGCAGCTCTCGGATCGGATACCGCCCCTGGTGACCGTCCGACCAATCAATGCCCAACACACCGTTCTCGATCCACCGCATGTCGCGCGGTTCCAACACCGTGTCTGTCATGGTCGTCCCACCCCTTGCTCACGAGAGCCGGCGCGACCCGGGGCATCCGCCCCGCCCCCGGCACCCGGAGCGTGCGACTCCAGATCCATTGCCGGCAATGGGCGCCCGGCAATGGTCGCAATATACCGATCGACCGCCGTCTCCAACTCAGCGCGCACCCGCCCCTCCGCCCGCAGGCGCGGCCACATGGCTGCCGGCATGCGAACTGCCTGCTGCAACAATGCCAGACTACCGGGGGAAAGCGCCACGCAATGGTGCGAGTGCCGCACCGCGCACACGGCACACAACAGCCCACCGGCTTTCGGCGAAAACTGGCTTCCGTGAACGGTCAGCGTCTTTCCACATCCGGCGCAGTGATCCATTTGGGGGCGAAACCCGGTATGCCCCATGATCCGAACCTGAAACACCAACGCCATCATCGACGGTTCCCCGCCCGCGGCCAGCGTGCGAAGCCCCATCAGCAGCGCCTCATAGACAGGCGGGTCCGGATCGCCGTCTGCCGTGACCGCGGCCACGGTATTCACCATGCGGGCGGCCGCAGACAAGACCGACAGATCTTCCCGCAGCGGCAGAAATGATTCCAGCACATCGACATGGCGAATGCGATACAACGTGTCGTGCGGTTTTTCGAACAGCTGCAGATGGGAATGCATGAACGGGTCGAGCCCGCTCCCAAACTGGCTCTTGATACGCCGTGCCCCGCGGGCCACGCCACGGATCTTTCCGTAACGCAGCGTAAAAAAGGTCACAATGCGATCGGCTTCACCCCATTTGCGACTTTTAAGACCGATGGCGGGGGTAGCAAGTAACGGCATGGCACACATCAGCGCAGGCGGCGCGTCACGGCACTAGCGCAGATAGTCGAGTAAGAAGGTGGCCAACGTCAAATAGATGGTGATCCCCGTAATGTCGTTCGCCGTCGTCACGAACGGGCCGGCGGCCACCGCCGGGTCCACACCGTTGCGTTTCAGCAGAATCGGCATGAAGGTCGCCATGCTGGTCGACACCATGAACGCCACGACCAAGGAGGCTCCCACCACCATGCCCAAATACCCCTGGCCGTGCCAAATCCACCCGATCAGCGTCAGGAGCACACCACACACGACCCCAAGCAACAACGCCACCCGAATTTCCCGTAAGAATACCTTCCAGACATCCGTCAACTCGATCACCCCCGTCGCCAGCCCTCGAATGATCAGTGTCGACGACTGCAGCCCCACGTTGCCGCCCATGGCCGCGATGACGGGAATGAAACTGACGACGGCAGTGACCTCCTGAATGGTATACCGGAAGTACCACAAAATCGCGCCGGACAGGAGACTGCCGAACAGGTTCGTGAACAACCAGGGAAACCGCGTCCGGGCCGCGTTCACGCTCGACGACCGGGACAACAAGTCATCCTCGGGCGCGCCCGCCATCTTCATCATGTCTTCGGTGGCTTCTTCCCGAATCACGTCGACCACGTCGTCGACCGTGATGATCCCGACGAGTGTCCCGTCCTTCTCCGTCACGGGAATCGCGAGAAGATTGTAGCTCGCCACCTGCCGGGCGACTTCCTCCTGGTCCATGTCCACGGTCACGCGCATCACATCCCGGGTCATAATGTGCTTGAGCGTCGTATGCGGCGGCACCGTCAAGAGCTGGCGCAGGGACAAGACGCCCACCAGCCGGTCGTCGCGGTCGGTCACATAGAGGTAAAACACGTTTTCCGCGTCGGTGGCCTGCTGCAAACCTTGGATGGCTTCCTGCGCCGTGGCATCTTCCGGCATCGAGAAGAACTCGGTGGTCATGATGCCGCCCGCCGTATCCTTCGGATGCTGCAGAATGCCCGCGACCTCGGTCGACACCTCGGCCTTCATCAAGGCCAGGACGTCCTGGGCTCGCTCATCCGGGAGCACACCGAGAATATAGGCGACGTCGTCCGGCTCCTGATCCTTCAGCAACCAGGCCAGATCCGGAGCCTGCAAATCGGCCAACACGGCGATGATGCTGTCCGCATCCAACTCGCTCAACACCAGTCCCCGCTGTTTTTCACCTCGGACGAGCTCGAAGATCGTGCGCTTTTCTTTTGGGGAGGAGAGGTGACTGATGACTTTGGCGGTATCGGCCGGATGGAGCCGCCCTAACTGGCGCGTCAGATTGGTAATGGCCCCGCGACGCAGCAAACCTTCCACGTTGCCCAGCAGCAGATCGAACTGCGACGGTCCCTGGTCGACCGTGTCCCTGGCCGTTCCGGCCGGCTTCACCGCGGGCGGACGCCCCGCGGTGTCCGCGGTGTCCGCATGCAGCTTCGTCTCGGCCGTTGGATCGGTGCCGGGTTTCGCCATGCTCAATACCCAAGCTCCACGAGCGCTTGATCGTCTTCCCGCCAAGCCTCACGGACTTTGACCCACAACTGCAGGAACACTTTCATCCCGAAGAGCTGTTCCATTTCAACGCGCGCGCGGCTGCCCACTTCCTTGAGCCGCTCGCCCCTCTCGCCGATGATGATTGCCTTGTGGGCTTCCCGCTCCACAAGAATCGTCGCCGCAATGCGCGCCAGGCGGCCCTCTTCCCGAAACTCATCGATCTCGACCGCCACGGCGTGCGGCACTTCCTCGTAGGTCCGATGCAGCACATGCTCCCGGATCAGATCGGCGGCTAACGCTCGCATCGATTGATCCGTCAACGTATCCTCGGCATACAGCGGCTCCGCATTGGGCAGCACCCCCTCGGTCACCGCCAACAGACGATCGAGATTGTCCCCGCTCTTTGCCGACACGGGCACCATCGCCGTCCACGCGTGTACTTTGTCGAACGCCGCCAACATGGGCAACAGGGCCGGCTTCGCGACGGCATCCGCCTTGTTGATCACAAGAAACACCGGGCGCGCTCGCCCAGCGACCGCCCGCTCCACCTCGCGGATCACCGCCCGATCGCGGGCGGGCGAGCCGCTCGTCGCATCAGTCACCAGGTACAAGATATCCGCCTCGTCCAGCGTGTCCAACGCGGTCCGCACCATCCGGGCGTTCAGACGATGTTTGGGCTCATGCAGGCCCGGCGTGTCCAGAATGCCGATCTGTACGTCGGGCCGATGGACCACACCCAGAATCCGCCGCCGCGTCGTCTGCGGCTTGTTCGACACGATCGACACCTTTTCGCCCAGGAGGCGATTCAAGAGCGTGGACTTTCCGACGTTGGAGCGTCCGATCAACGCGACCGTCCCCGATCTCATGGCAACCCCGCCTTGGGCGGAGCCGCCACCGGCGGTTCCGGCGTCACGTGGTAGACCGTTTCGCCCTTCCGCACCAGCCCCAATTCCTCCCGCGCCAGCACCTCGATCCGATCCGGGTCGTAACGCAACCGATCGACGTCGACCTTCATTTGTTCATTCGTGAATTTCAAGGTCGCAATCTCCTGTTCCAACTGCGACACCTGATGGCGCAGCCGCCAATAGCGGGGGAACCCCATGTCGTCGAAAAAGAACGACACCACCAGCAAGACCACTAGGATCGCGCCGGCCAAGACACCCCACTCCCAGACTTGGCGCTGGCGCCCCAGATCGATCCGCCCTCGGTTCCGTTTGATCATCGAACTGTGCCTGCGCTCCTTACTGCGCGGTCAAAAAGGCCGCCCGCCCGGGATACACCGCCCCGCCCCCGAGTTCTTCCTCGATGCGCAACAGCTGATTGTATTTCGCCATGCGATCCGTCCGGGACAGCGAGCCGGTCTTGATCTGACCGGTATTCATCGCCACGGCCAAGTCCGCAATGGTCGTGTCCTCCGTTTCGCCGGACCGGTGCGACACGACCGCCGTGTAGCGGGCCCGCTTCGCCATCTCGATCGCTTCGAGCGTTTCCGTCAGCGACCCGATCTGGTTGACCTTGATCAGGATCGAATTGCCGATCTTTTCGCTGATCCCCTCGGCGAAAATCTTCACGTTGGTCACGAACACGTCGTCGCCTACCAACTGCACGCGGGAGCCCAGGCGCTCGGTCAGCAGCCGCCACCCTTTCCAGTCATGCTCGCTCAGCCCGTCCTCGATGGAGACGATCGGATACCGTTCGACCAGCTTGGCGTAGTAGTCGATCATGTCCTCCGACGACCGATCCGGCTTTTTCTCCGCCGCCAGCCGGTACTGACCCTTGTCGTAAAATTCGCTGGCCGCGGCGTCGAGCGCCAGCGCGATATCGCGGCCGGCCTTGTAGCCCGCCTCCTCGATCGCCTGCACGATCAAGGCGCAGGCCTCTTCGTTGGAGTTGAGATTCGGCGCAAACCCGCCCTCGTCGCCCACCGCCGTGCTCAAGCCGCGCTTCTTCAAAATCCCCTTCAGCACATGGAATACTTCGGTGGCCATCCGGAGCGCTTCGCTGAAGCGGTCCGCCCCGACGGGCACGATCATGAATTCCTGCAGGTCCAACCGATTGTCGGCGTGCGCGCCGCCGTTGATGATGTTCATCAACGGCACCGGCAGCGTCCGCGCATTGGCCCCGCCCAGGTACCGATACAGCGGCTGACCCGTCTCCTGCGCCATCGCCCGGGCGACCGCCATCGACACACCGAGAATCGCATTCGCACCGACCTTGCTCTTGTTCTTGGTCCCGTCGATTTCGATCATGGCTTGGTCGATGCCGACCTGGTTCGCGGCGTCCATCCCCAGCAGCTTGGGCGCCAGCATCTTGCTGATGTTGGTGACCGCCTTCGACACGCCCTTGCCCATCCAGCGTTTCTTGTCGCCGTCGCGCAGTTCGATCGCCTCTTTTTCGCCGGTGGATGCGCCGGAAGGGACCGCCGCCCGGCCACGCGCCCCGCTCTCCAACACCACATCGACCTCGACCGTCGGGTTGCCACGGGAATCCAGAATCTGCCGTCCCTTGATTTCTGCAATCGCGCTCATCGCCCCCCCTTCATGCGTATGGACACACCCGGAGCCAGGACACCCAAGCGACATCGCTCAGCCCCCCAGCGCCCGCTTCAACAAGTCGTTCACCTTCCCTGGGTTCGCCTTCCCGCCGGAGGCCTTCATGACCTGCCCGACCAGGAATCCCAAGACCTGCGGTTTCCCGCCTTTATATTGCTCCACCTGCGCCGGGTTCTTGCTCAACACAGCGTCGACGATGGCCGACAGGGCTCCCTCATCGGAGACCTGCGTCAACCCCTTTTCCTTCACCAATTGCTCCGCGGGCTTCCCGGAGGCGTACAACTCGGGGAACAACTCGCGGGCGGCCTTCAGACTCACGGTCCCCTGTTCCACCAGCTGCAGCAGACCGACCAAGCGTTCCGGCGTCACCGGCGACGCATCGGGCGTCACCCCGGCCTGATTCCACTCCCGCAGCACCTCCCCCATCACCCAATTGCTGACCGTCTTGGGCTGGGGAAACAGCTTCACGCAGGCCTCGAAATACTCCGCATGCGCCTTTGTGCTCGTGAGCACCCCGGCGTCGTAGTCGGGCAACCCGTACTCGGCGACGAACCGTTGCTGCTTGGCGGCGGGCGACTCCGGGAGGGTGGACCGCAGTTCTTCGATCCAGGCGGGATCCAGCGTCACCGGCAACAGATCGGGGTCCGGGAAATAACGATAATCGTGCGCGTCTTCCTTGCTCCGCATCACGACGGTCTGGCCGCGCTCCGCATCCCACAGCCGTGTTTCCTGGACGACCGTGCCCCCCTCGTCCAACAATTTCGCCTGCCGCTTGATTTCATACTCCATCGCATCCTTGGCGAATTTGAAGGAATTGATGTTTTTCAACTCGACCTTCGTCCCGAGCGCCGACTGCCCCCTCCGACGCAACGAGAGGTTCGGCTCGCAGCGGAAGCTCCCCTCCTCCATGTTCCCATCGCAGACTTCCAGATACATGAGCAGATCGCGCAAGGTCTTGAGGTAGGCCACCACCTCATCCGCCGAATGGAGATCCGGCTCGGTGACGATTTCGAGCAGCGGCGTCCCCGCCCGGTTCAAATCCACCCGGCTCCACGCCGTCCCGCTCTCGTGCACGTTCTTGCCCGCATCTTCTTCCAGATGCGCCCGCCGGATCCGCACGGTCTTCATGGCCTCGCCGGCGCGAATGTCCAGCCGCCCATGCTCGCAGATCGGCGCCTCGTACTGCGAAATCTGATAGCCCTTGGGCAGATCCGGATAGAAATAGTTCTTACGCGCGAACCGATTCGGCGAGCGGAGCGTGCAGCCCAGCGCCAGTCCCGTCCGGACGGCCATGTCGACGGCCTGCCGGTTGATGACCGGCAAGCTGCCCGGCAGGGCCAGACACACCGGGCACACCTGCGTGTTCGGCCCGGCACCGAACGCCGTGCTGCAGCCGCAAAACAATTTGGAGCGCGTGCGCAGCTGCGCATGCACCTCGACCCCGACCACCACGTCGTAGTTCACGCGCCGCCCTTGTTCCCTTCGAACCGTTCGCGCTCCCGCCGCATGGCCTCCCGCCCGGCCTGGAAGGCTTCCGTGAGCACCGACTTCTGCGTTTCCACGAAACTGCGGCCCTTCTCCGCAACCTGTTCGGCCACCTCTTCGAAGGCTGCCCCGGCGCGGCCAGCCAAGTCCTGCAATTCCCCTTCGGCGCGACGCGCATACGACCGCAACTGATCCCGCGTCTGCTCCCCGGAGCGCGGTGCCAGCAGGAGCGCCGCGACCGCCCCCATGGTGGCGCCGGTCAAGAACGCCAACAACACCGATCCCGCTGATGGCCCACGATCATCCGCCATTGCAGCACCCCCCTTGTGAATGGAACCGTTCTTTCACCACGGCCGACGCCGCCTTGACGCCGGCAACCATGCTCATCAGATTGGAGAGCAGCGAACCGCTGGACCCGCGCATCAGACTGTTGACCTGGTGCACCGTGTCGCCCACCTCGCCGACCGCATGGAGCAGCGAGGTCGCGTGCTCCACGCCGCCTTTGGCCCGCTCGGTCAGAGCGTTCACATTCTGCGCCATGGTCCGCAATTCGGCCATCAACGGCGGCACGTCCGCGTTGACGCGCGCCAGCACCTGCGCCAACTCCTGGGTCGTGGCCCGCAACTGGAGTAACGTCGGCACCAGAAACGCCACGAAGGCCGCAAAGGCGACCGCCCCGATCAACGCCGCAATCTCCATCCCTGTCATGGTCCCCTCCTTCCGCCCCTATCGAAGAGCCGGCCGCTTCGTATGCCAGGGCGTCACCTGTTCATACAAATAGGCCGCCCGGAAAATGGACTCTTCCTCGAACGCGCGTCCGATGAGCTGCATCCCGATGGGCAACCCGCTCGTGCTCAGGCCGCACGGCAACGCCATGGCCGGCAACCCCGCCAGGTTGACGGAGATCGTGTAAATGTCCGACAGATACATCTGGAGCGGATCCGCCACCTTTTCGCCGAACGCAAAGGCCGGCGTCGGCGTCACCGGCGTGACGATCAGATCAACCGACTGGAACGCTGCATCGAAATCCTGTTTGATCAGCGTCCGCACCGCCTGCGCCTTGCCGTAGTACGCATCATAATACCCCGCGCTCAGCGCGTAGGTCCCGAGCATGATGCGGCGCTTGACCTCCGGCCCGAATCCTTCCTGGCGAGTCGCCAGGTACTGCTCGAGCAGGTCCTTGCTGTCCGACGCGCGAAAGCCGTACCGGACGCCGTCGAACCGGGCGAGGTTGGAACTGGCCTCGGCCGTCGCCACCAGGTAATACGTGGCGACCGCCGCGCCGGTCATCGGCAGCTTGATCTCCTTGATCTCCGCGCCCAACTGTTGCAGCTCGCCCAAGGCCGTGCGCACCGCCGCTTCAACCTGCGGATCGAGGCCCTCCGCAAAATATTCCATCGGCACGCCGATGCGCACGCGGCGCAAATCCTTCCGCTTGAACGCCCGCGTATAGTCCGGCACCGGCTTCGTCGAGGAGGTCGAGTCCATCGGATCGTAGCCGGCAATGACGTTCAGCAACAATGCCGCGTCGGCCACGCATTTCGTGATCGGTCCGATTTGATCGAGCGAGGAGGCGAACGCCACCAGCCCATACCGGGACACGCGCCCATACGTCGGCTTCAACCCCACCACGCCGCAAAACGCGGCCGGCTGCCGTATCGATCCGCCGGTGTCGGACCCTAGCGCCGCCACGCACTCGTCGGCCGCTACCGCGGCCGCCGACCCGCCGCTGGACCCTCCCGGCACGCACTGCAGGTTCCAGGGATTCTTCGTCGGCCCGAACGCCGAATTTTCGGTCGAGGAGCCCATGGCGAACTCGTCCAGATTCGTCTTGCCCAGGAACAAGGCGCCGTGCGCGCGCAACCGCGCCACCACGGTGGCATCGTACGGCGGCACGAACGTCCCCAGCATCTTGGAGGCGCAGGTCGTCCGCAGCCCCTGCGTACAGATGTTATCCTTGATCGCGATCGGCATCGCCATCATCGGCTGGGTCTTGCGCCACCCCTTCAACGACTCGTCCAGCGCCTCCGCCTGGGCGACCACCGTCTCCTTCGCCGTCGTGAGATAGGCGTTGACCTTGGGCTCGACCTGGGCAATCCGCTGGAAATACCCGCGGGCGATTTCGCGAGCGGACGTGTCCGCCCCGGTGAACCGGGCCTGCAACGTTTCAAGCGTGTACTTGTGAACAGGAATCATGTCGTCGACTTCTGCGCGATCCGGTTCTTGTCATTGAGCAGGATGATGCGCGGCTTGTGCCGCTTGGCCTCCTCCTCGGGGAAATACTCGTAACAGAAGATGATGATCTTGTCCCCGACCACCGCCTTGCGCGCGGTCGGGCCGTTGAGCACGATCTGCCCGCTCCCGCGTTTGCCCGCCATGGCATAGGTCGAGAAGCGTTCGCCGTTGTTCAAATTCGAAATGATGATGAACTCGTAGGGCAGAATGCCGGCCGCCTCCAGCAAGTCCTCGTCGACGGTCAGACTGCCTTCGTATTCCAGGTTCGCATCGGTCACAATCGCCCGATGGATTTTGGATCGCAACATCTGTCGGAACATAACCTCGCCTCTTTCTGCTGCCGCGGCCGCAGGACCGTCCACACGGTCCCCGCGCGGCTAACGCGATTCGATGATTTTGGGGACCCGAAAGGCCCCGTCTTCCGCTTCGGGCGCGTTGGCCAGGGCCGCCTCCAGCGGAAGCGACGCCCGCACCACATCTTCCCGTGTCACATTGGCCGACTCGAGCACCGTCGCCATCGGGTCGACCCCGTCGGTGCTGATCGCCTTCAACTGCTCCACGTAATTGAGAATGGTCGTGAGCTGCTGCGCGAACTGCGACAACTCGTTGGCCGTCATCCGCAGACGGGCCAGATGGGCGACCTTTTCGACCTCTTCGCGTGAGATTTCCATAACCGTGGAACTCCTCTCGATCGGGGGCGGCGGCCCCCCTATTCGACCGTCACGCTCTTTGCCAGATTGCGCGGCTGATCCACATCCGCTCCGCGCAGGATCGCAATATGGTACGCCAGCAACTGCAGCGGAATCGTGAACAAAATGGGCGACAAGAGCGGGTCCGTGTCCGGAATCGTGAACACGGCGTCGGCCGTCTTGCCCAGTTCGCGCTCCCCTTCCGCCACCATCGCGATCACCGGCGC